>ERZ773014.15-NODE-15-length-118740-cov-18.737616_pt1 | contig 118740 bp, 87 predicted proteins | sample MGYA00580841_ERZ773014 | MGnify/ENA primary metagenome ERZ773014 (study PRJEB29015, sample SAMEA2737989) | human oral metagenome | biome: human oral; feature: human-associated habitat; material: dental | place: China | collected 2067 ... | reverse complement strand
TGCAGGTAATCTGGGCCCAGTAAGGTTCAAATTCCTTACTGTGCTGAAGCCTGCGAAGGGTTTTGAGTTCTTCTATGGGTAAGTTTAACATCATGATGCAAAGATACGCTTTTTCTTAATATTTTCCAAATCTATTTACTTTCGACTATAAGTTAAGTTTTTCGTCGGTCGCACATTCTTTTTTGCAATCGGCTAAGGCTCTCAGGACTGATGCCCAACAAGCTTGCGATATATTTTTGCGGCACGCGCTGCAACAGCTCGGGGCGAACAGCCATCAGATGTTTAAAGCGTTCTTCGGGTTTTAACGAGGCTAACGACATGGTCGTATCAATCGAACGCTGCAAAACACGCTCGGTGGTGATGCGCCCAAAAGTTTCAAAGCGATGGTGAGCAGCATAAAGTTCCAGCAAACGAGCCTTTTCCACGCTGTACACCACAGTGTCTTCAAGTGCCTGCAACGACAATCGGCTCGGCGTTTCGTCTGCAAAACTAACGAAATCCGTGGCCCATTGGTTCTCCAATGTGATGTCGCACGTGGCCTCCGACCCATCTTCCTTGATATGAAAATGGCGCACACAGCCCTTAGCCACAAAGAAAAGATGCCGACACACGTGCGAAGCTTCTAGCAAAAAATCGCGCCGTTTAAAGCTCCTTTCCACAAAATAATGGTCTACGGCAGCCAATTCTGCATCGCTAAACGCCATTGTTTGCTGGCAATGTATTTTCAAGGAATCGAACATAAGCTAAAAAATAAACACACAAAGATACCTATATTATCGGGAACAAGGCATAGAAAAGGGCGAAAAATCACAACAAGTGAGTATTGCCGAAAATAGAAGTTATTGTTACTTTTGTAGCGTTATAACAGATTAGATTTCATAAAATACAAGTACAATGAAAATCAGAACAACCATCAGGGCACTTGTTCTCGCATCTGCCCTGTTCTTCGGTAGTGCGTGGGCTGTTGCAGCCAACCACGTTAAAGTGAGCGGCAAGACGGGAGAAAGCACGTTCTTCGCACTGGCCGACAAGCCTACGGTGACTTTCACTACCAACAAGTTGGTAATCACGGCAGGCAAACAAACCGTTGAATACCCGCTTAACGAGTTCCGTTCATTCGAGTTCGCCGACCCATCTTCTACGGGCATCGACACCGCTCCCTCGCCAAACGAGAGCCAAGCCGTGTTCAGTTTCGGCCAATCGGTTCACGGCGAAGGTCTGCAACCAGGCTCGCGCGTGTTGATATTCAATGTTTCGGGCCAGCTTGTTGTATCGGCAACAGTTAACGCCGACGGCTCGGTAGACCTTCCCTTGAATGGCCAGACGGGCGTATTCATCGTTAAATCCACATCAAGAACCTTCAAATTCATCCAGAAATGAAATATCTCTTTACACTTGTTTTCGCCCTACTAGCGGGCGTAGCCACTACCACGGCACAAACAGTAACCATCACCAAGACCGACGGAAGCACCGTTAAATATAAAGCCAGCGAAATTAAGAGCATACAATTTGCCAACGAAGGTACACCCGTGCCGCCTGCACACAGTTTCAAAGGCTATCTCCTAGTTGGCTCTCCCCTGTTCACCGAAACCTATTACGGCGAGGCAGCCAAGATGGAGGTAACGCAGAAGGGCGGAAAGAGCTATTGCAAGTTCACCGACGATAAATGGGGGACGGGCGAGTTCGAAGTAACACTCAGCAAAGAGCAAATTAGCGGCAAGGGCAAACTCAAAGTGGCCAACCCCCACAACCCCGCAGCTGCGAGCGAATACGATGCCACAATGAGCGGCTCGATGACGGCCATCGACATCAATGTGCCCGGCCTGATGAATGGAACGACCATCAAATGGAGGTTCGGTTCGCCCACGGAGCAGCAGAAACTCTCGGGAACGTACATGGGAGAAAACCAGCTGACAGTAATGTTCCAAACATTTACCGCCAAGAACTCCGGCTACTGCTTCTGGGTTAACGACAACAAGACCTATTCCATCAAGGTTCTTGCCCAGAAAATTGAAGGGACACCCATGGGCAACATCACCCTTGGCGAATACACCATCAACAATGTCAGCTATGATGCGAAGACTAAGACCTTCAGCAAAGACTATACGGCAGACAATATAACGGTGAAATACAGCATGGGTGGTGCAGAAAAGGAAGCTATTCAAAAGAATGCCTCCATCAAAGCCAGCTTCGACGGAAATGGCTGGCTGAAAGTGAAGCACACTTTTATGCTCGGTTCCATGCCCTTCCAGCTCACGGGTGCCTTCAATGGTAAGATAAAGAAATAAAGCTGCTGCTAAAAGCACAGCCAAACCAAAGCAGTAGGGATAACAGAGGGGAAAGCAATCGCAGCCGACAATTCGTCTGCAACAATGCTTTTCCCTTGTCCCTGGCTTTGGATTGAACAGCAAAACAACTCCTAAAAGCCGGCTCTCACGCCAGCTTAGCCGAACACCCCAACATTCTCATCATTCCACATGTGCATCCTAGCTCAACGTCTCCGTTTGCTTACCATTGGCATGCTCGCCGCCCTAGTTTCGGGCTGCACAGGACTGTTCGACGGCATCTACGACTCGCCCGACAAAGCTCCGAAAATCAATGCCAACCAACTGGCAATAGATGCAAGCGACTGGCATAACTGGTATTACATCGACTTCGACTCGCTGAAAATGCTAGCCGAATCGGGCGATGCTGATGCTTTTCTACATGCCCGAACCCACTTCACGCCCTACCCTATCCCAACGATTAAAGACGAAACACAGGCTGATAACCAAGCAGGCATCTACACTTATTGGTTCGACGTGTTTGGAAAAGGCATATCCCACAATGAGAAAAGAGACTTTATGCCCACTACTAAGCAACCCGAACCGCCTGCATGGAGCATCGCCATACACCGCGACAACGTGCGAACCAACGGCGGTGCGGTGCTAGAAACCAACTACACGTCGATGAGTCAGCTACCCGAAAGCAGCGCACAGTTTATGGGAGCAACCTTCAAACCCGACGAATGGACCACCAACGAGGTTTGGGTAGACCAGTCGCAGATGGCCAACAGCCTCATTGGATGTCAAGGCATCCACATCAACCGCGTGCTTTCCTCTTGGTTACGCCTCGATATTCCCCCCATGCCGCCTGCTTTCAAGCACAACAATCGCGTATTTGTGGTGAAACTGAACAATGGAAAGTTCGTGGCCTTGCAACTAGAAAGCTACATCAACCCCACAACAGGCACCAAATGTTATCTCACCATTAATTATAGGTATCCGTATTAGAAGTCGACGAGTTGACAAGTCAACTTCACATCAAAGTTACGCTCATGTTCCACCGCACATTCATCTTCTTATCCCTCCTCTTATCCCACATAACGGTCAACGCAGCCCTTCCTGCCGACACGCTTAACCGCACCATCGACCTCGAACAGGTGGTGGTAACCGGCACGCGAAGTCCGAAACTGTTGGCAAACACGCCCGTTCTAACGCGCGTCATCACACGAAAAGACATCGAAAAGACCGATGCCACCAACCTGCGCGACCTACTTCAAACCTCCATGCCTGGCATTGAATTCTCGTATGCCATGAACCAACAAACCCATATTAACTTTGCAGGATTTGGCGGACAAAGCTTGCTGATACTCGTTGACGGCGAACGGCTGGCAGGAGAAACGATGGACGATGTTGACTTTACCCGCTTGAGCATGGACAACGTTGAAAGGATAGAGATTGTTCGCGATGCCGCCTCGGCACTTTATGGATCTAACGCCGCAGGTGGTGTCATTAACATCATCACCCGAAGTGCCACACAGCCTTTTAAACTAAACCTTAACGCACGTGTAGCGCGCCACAACGATTGGCGGCAAGGTTTGAGCATGCAACTGAAAAAGGGTAAATGGGCCAACACCCTAGCACTTACCCACACTTCGATAGACAACTACGACGTAACCAACGGCCCTTCGCCCATATCGCGCGTTGTCACTACCATCTACGGCGATAATACGTGGAACGCCAGCAACCAGCTATCCTTCAACCCTGTGCGCGAACTGAAACTGACTGGCCGTGCTGGCTACTTTTTCCGCGAAACAACCCGAACGATAGACGCGCCCGAACGTTATCGCGACTTCTCTGGCGGCCTACGCGCACTTTGGCAGCCATCCGACAAGCAGCATTTAGAACTCTCCTACTCGTTCGACCAATACGACAAGTCGACCTATCTACAACAGTATCGCCTCGACCTTCGCTCTTACTCGAACGTACAAAACGCCTTTCGCCTGCTCTACACCCTCAACTTGCGTCAAGGCGACGTGCTTTCTCTGGGTGCCGACTGGATGCACGATTGGCTATTAAACCCCAACCTCGAAGGTCGAACGCGCAAACAACGCTCGTGCGACGTCTTCGCACAATACGATCTCAACCTCGGCAAGGCGTGGGAAGTGGTTGGCGCACTACGACTTGACCACTTTTCCGACCACGCCAACACGCGCCTAACGCCCAAAATCAGTCTTCGCCACACGCCCCTACCCCATTTAAACCTACGCTTGGGCTACGGAATGGGGTTCCGTTCGCCCACGCTTAAAGAGAAATACTACAACTTCGACATGGCCGGCATTTGGCTCGTAACGGGCAATGCCAACCTTAAACCCGAAGTAAGCCACAACTTTAACCTCTCGGCCGAATACACGCGCCTGCATTATATCTTCACGCTGAGCGGCCATTACAATCTGGTTCGCGACAAAATAGCCACAGGCGCGCCTTTCTTCGCCAACCCGTCAGAGCCTCTCCCCCATCTTCCTTACATCAATTTGGCGCGATATGCGGTGCTGGGCTTTGAGGCCACAGTGAAAGGAAAGTGGCAAAACGGCATGTCGGCACAGCTTTCGTACTGCTTTACGCACGAACGCTTGCCCAAGGATAAGGACGGAAAACAACTGAACAACCAATATCAGCCTGCCCGAAAACATTCCTTCACTGCGCATTGGGACTATTCGCACCGCTTTAATAAAAACTACCAGTTGGCTTTTAACATAGACGGACGTGCGCTTTCGCCCGTAGACAATATGGAATATGTAGACTATTACGACCTGTCTAAGGGCACAAACACCATTCATTATCCTGCCTACACGCTGTGGAAGGTGTCTGCCGTGCAACAGTTCGGCAGCATGTTCACGCTCACCCTCTCGGTAGACAACGTGCTAAACTACCGCCCCCAATACCATTACCTTAACTCGCCACTCACCGATGGAGCTAATTTTATGGTGGGAGCAGCAATCAACCTTTAAAGGTGAAAGGGTGCTTTTAAAGGTGAAAGGGTGAAAGAGTGAAAAGGTGAAAGGGTGAAAGAGTGAAAAGGTGAAAAAATGGCTAACGCCACCTATTCATTTGGCTTAACTCCTTATCTCCTGAGCTATTGGCTTAACTCCCTAACTCCCTAACTCCTTAACTCCTAATGGTGAAAAGATGGCTGCGCCTACAAACTTGTCAACTCGTAAACCTCTAAACTAGCCTACTCCTAAATCTTCAACTTATCTTCTCGTTGGTTTGTTAACTAAACCTCTCGCCAACCAAACCACTTATCAACTCGTCAACTTATTGACTTGCTAACTTGTCAACTCGTTAACTTGTCATCTCATCAACTCGTTAACTTCTCATCTCGTCATCTCGTCAACTTGTTAACTCGTCAACTAAACCACCCGTCAACCCGTCAACTAATGTAAAATTTTTCGTTCATTTTTTAACATTATGAGTGCCTTTTTATCCACCAAGTGTCCATCAAGTCGCAAAAAATCGATTCTCGCGGAGGTTGGTTTTGATGCAAAAAGGGGTTAGTATGTGAATGCGGCAAAATGAATTTTTATTAGAAAAGACCGCCGTTTGCACCTGTTTTTGGGCTATTTGCGGCTAAATGTAGTGCAATATGCCGCTAAATGCTGTGTATTTTGGTGCTAAACGCAGTGCGTTTTGGGGCTAATTGCAGTGCGTTTTGGGGCTAAATGCAATGCGTTTTGGTGCAAAACGCAAGGTAAAATGGCACTAAATGCGTGACGAAAAGCATAAATATCCACAGCAATGGTATAAATAAAACCCCTTCGTGCCATGAAACATAAGGTTCTGAAAGGCGAAATAGCTGTTAAAAAGCAGGGTTTTAGGCGCTAAAAACGGCAATTGGGGCTTGAAAATTTACGAGCCGGCAACCAAAATAGAAAGGTAAAGTGATGCTAAATGCAAGTGATGCACTCAAAAATGGGGTAAAAAAGGAACGTGCAAGACTGAAAATAATAGCAAATAGCTTGCATTTTAATCTGTTTTTACGCTAGAATGGGGTGGTAAGCCGCATGCGTTTTGTAAAATATTTCCACGAAAATTAACCAAAGCCAGTAGCCAGAAAAACACTAAATGCTAATCTCTAAACAACAGATTTCTCACACATCTGTTTGCCCATGCACCGCTTATCGTCAACAATTCTTGGCTGCGCCTCATCGTCTTCGCGCTTCAGTTGGTTGCCCATGCACCGCTTATCGCCAATTATTCTTAGCTACGCTCATCGTCTTCGCGTTTCAGTTGGTTTGCCCATGCACCGCTTATCGCCTGTAATTCTTGGCTGTGCCTAGTCGTCTTCATGTTTCAGCAGGTTTGCCCATACACCGCTTATCGCCAACAATTCTTGGCTGTGCCTAGTCGTCTTCGCGTTTCAGTTGGTTTGCCCATGTATCTCTTATCGCTTGTAATTCATGCCCAAACCAATACAAATACTCCCCGATGCCTGCTGCGTAGTGTTGTTAATGATAACACCGCTGCACATTTAAGACATCGGGGAGCATTAAACCCCAATCGGTCGTTAGACCGCTTACCTATTATTTTAGGTTGTTTCCATCGCTTCCTGTTCATCTTTCGTTTGCTTGTCGGCATCTTGTCTGTCTTATTCTCTTGACGTAGCCCGCTACGTCTTCAAGAATAAGGCAGACAATATGCTCAACAATACACAAAATCTGCACAGGCTCTAACGAGCAATTTGGGTTAAAGATACAAGCCTATTATTTAGTTTGCCCTTAGTTTAGGATGATTTTTAAGTCGCCCTATCGGTACAAACGTTTGGCCGTGCGCCTAGGCTTTTACTTCAAATACGATTTCAACCGCTTTTCAAGGAGCATGTAATGCGCTTTCAAATCGGGAGAGCTAACCTTTGGAATACACGACAACAGCAGGCTATGCAGCTTTTGTGCATAAAACAATTGGAACTCGGACGTGCGGTTAACCGTTGTTCCCCACAAGGGTTCGGGTTCGCCATAAGCATTGCCGAAGTTAAGGAAAGCGGTTGCGGCATTATCCGTCTGCCCGTCGGTTGTTGGGAAACAAGCGTGCGAGCCGCACCACTGATGTGCACCAGCAGAGCGAAGAGGGTATGCAGAAAGGTCTGTTTGCACGCTGTCGGCATGCAAATTGTGCACATTGGGTGCCTGTTTCATGTCGGCCACACCCGATTGCAGCAAGTCTACATAAAGCCGTTGCATAGACAAGTCGGCCACAGACAGGTTCTCGTTGCCTGCAATAGTTTTCCCAAACACATCGGCGTAAACATCTTCCATGTATTCGAGCGGCGAATACGAGGTAGAGTCCAAGTAATAGGATATGGCCAACTTGGCATTGGCCATCATGGCCAACGATTGCACATCGCGCGCCAATATCTTAAACGGCTTATTAGCACCGTATGGCAGTTTACGCTCTAAGGTGTCGTTTCCCAATGTGGCGAAGGTGCGCGCTTGACGTAAAAGCCATTGTGCGGATGCTTTCTGCTTGTCTTTCGGCACAACCTTATAGCGTGGCAAACCCGACTTTTCGCTCGTTTGGTACAGGTAAATGCCTGGCACGTTTGCAAAAACATGGCGCACATAGTGCATGGCTTGCTGCAAAATCTCATTATATAGTTCGGCCTTACGCTTGCCGCCATCCTCATCGCCAATCCATCTATCGAGGTTCGACAGTATAAATCGTAGGTTGGCCATACCATAATCGCCAGCCTTTACGGGATCGTTGCTTAGGTCTTCTTCAATGGCCGAGGGGTCGTAACGGGTGTTTGTCTGCTGCAAGCCATAGCGAAAGAAGGGGTCGCCCTCGTGTTTGTCTGCCAAGTTACGCAGCTGTTGTGCATCGTCTTCATAACCTTTCGAGCCAGGGAACAGCCTATACGCCCATTCCACAGCATAAAAATCGTACACGCCCAGCCGCGGTGGTGTAAGCCGTACGCCGCTATCAGAGGGTTGCGCCACGTAGTTGAAGCGTGCATAGTCCATAATCGAGGCCGTGGTGCCGTGCTTACGGGTGAACGTTGGCGAGCGCAACGAGTCTGTTGGGATGGCAGCCGATGCAGCCATGTTGTGCATAAAGCCCAGGGTATGCCCCACTTCGTGCGCAATGATGTATTCCAACGTTTCTTCCACAATGCTGTCGGGCATCTGCGCAGCACGTGCGGCGGGGTCTAACTGCGCCGTTTGCACCAGTCGCCAGTTGTCTATGGTGTTCACCACGTCGTTGTAAACCAGCACCGTGGCATTGATTATCTCGCCCGTTCGTGGGTCGGTCCACGATGGTCCCATAGCGTTTTCAACGTCAGTAGGCAAATACCTGATGCAGGAATAGGCAAAATTGTCGGGGTCGAAGTCGGGATTGTCGCTGGGAAAGTCGGCTACTTGCATCACATTCTTAAACCCAATGCGTTCGAAAGCCTTGTTCCACCACAATATACCCGCCTTAATAGCCCGTTTCCAAAGCGGTGGAAAGGTGTTTTCCACATAAAACACGATGGGCTTAACAGGTTCGGTTGGCGTCCCTGCAAAATAAGCCGCCGTGTCTTTGGGCTCTATGCGCCAACGTTTAACAAACGTGGCCTTGTCTACCGAGCCATCGCTGGCCAACACATCTTTGTTAATGAGAAACATTCCCACGCGTGTATCGCTCAAACGAGGTGTCATTTGCTCGTTGGGCAGCAAGGCAAGGGTGAAGTTAACGCCGATGGTTACGGGGTAGTTGGAAATGGGCGTGCCGCTCTTTCCCGACAAGCTAACCAGGTAATGGCGGTCCATCTTGATGCAGGCGTTGCGTTCGAACACCTTGAGCGCGGTTATTCTCGACAGGTTTTCCTTTAAAGACGAGCTTACCGAGTACGAGCCCACATTCTTGGCAATGATGGGAAAGAAGCGGTCTTCTTTCAAGAAGAACGACGAGGCGTCGAACAATACCGAGGCATTGCCTGCACTGCGTGCCTTGATGGGGAAAGAAAAGAAGTCGAGATTGTCGTAGTTTAGCCTTGCGGCAAGGCTTGCCGAGGGGCTATCTTTCGGGATAAACAAGTCGGTATTTACCACCTGCATCACCACTGCGCTGTCTTTCTCGATAAAACGCACATGCACGAGGTTGGAGTTTTTAAAGCCCAAGTCGCCCATTTTGGGGTTCGATACCGACGAGATGGTGACTCCAATAAGCATGTCGCGCCCCAAAGATGCCTGCGGCAACTCAACCAATAACTTCCCGCCCGTTTTGTGCAACGACACGAAAGCACCCCTACACGACTCGGTGGCGTGTTCGGTTAGTGCGCGTTCGTAGGCAGATTTCTTCTCGGTTTGCGTGGTTTGCGCCTTTTTCTTACGCTTGAAAAGGGGGAAAGCCGTTGCCGAAGAGCCAAGCACGACAAGCATCAGCGAAAGCGAGAAAATGCGTCGCGACGTTGCGCTATATAATAAGGAGTGTTTCATTTGCCATCCTCCAATGCCTTGTTCACCTTAAAGAGCAACATCTCATAGTGCGAGCGTGCATCGGGCGAAAGGTTAGACTTAATACATTTTTCGAGCAAGGGCTTAAGCCTTAGCAACGAACTGTAAAAATAGATAGCCGAACCATCGAGCAATGCGGCATCGACGGTGGGTGCAAGCGATGCTGTGGGACTGCCGTAAGCCGCTGCAATAGGCATGGCTGTTGCAGAAACCTCGCCTTGAAGTGCAGCCGGGCCGTTGCCGCCTTGTTTGTTGGCCTTATCTACCACGGCTCGCGAGTAAGTGAGGTAAGCGCGCTGCAACACCCTTTCTTCCTGCGAAGGGGCTTTTTGCTGCTCCACGCTTTGGAAGATGGCAGAGAAGAGATCGTCGAAATATTCCTTTTGGCTATAACCTTGCGGAGATAGGTGCGACGACACGGCCAAACGCGTGCGCACGCCAAAAAGGTCGTAACCAATAAACTCTAACAGTTGGTCGTAATAGCTAACCGATATGAAACTTTTCCTTTCGAATGTGGGGTCAGCATAACGTTTAAAGCGCTTTGCCTGCGCCAAACACCACAGCATGGCTTGACGTTGGCGCGCCTTAGACACCACTTCGTAGCGTGGCACACCCGAAGAAAGTTTCATGTCGTTGAGGTATATGCCGCCCACATTGCTCAACACGCGCTTGAAAAAGGCATAACGTTGCTGTGCAATGGTGAGGTAAAGCTTTTCCTTTATGCGGCTATCCTCATCTTTTTTTACCCAATTATACAGGTTGCGCTCCACAATTTGAAGGTTGCGCAAGCCATATTCGCTCGCCTTAATGGCATCGTTGCCCAGTGCTCCCTCTTGCACACGGGGGTCCCAAGCCTGCGAAGAGGTGGGGAAAAAGCGGTAACGTGGGTTCGTAACGCGCTTATCCACCATTTTTTCTAATATCTCCGCCTCTTCTTTAACGCTTGTTTTTGCGGGGTCGAAGTAGCGATAGGCCCACTCAATGGCGTGCCTGTCGTACATACCCGTTGCCGAAGGCATGAGCACAACGCCCTTGTCGGCAGGCTGGGCCACATAGTTAAAGGGCGTATTGGCCATAATCGAGGCGGCCAAGCCATTGGCGTGGGTGAAAACGGCATTGCGAAGTGAATCTACGGGGAAAGCAGATGAGGCGCCAATGTTGTCGAGTAGTCCTAATACATGCCCCACTTCGCGCGCTACAAGATAGCGCAAGCCCTCGTTGAACTTGCTTTGTGGCAAGTGCGAAGTGCGCACTGCGGGGTCGGCAGCCGCGGTTCCGATGAAGAACCAGCGGTAAAGTTGGTCGCCAACGTTGGCAGGAACAAACACCGAGGCATTGATTATCTCGCCCGTTTGCGGGTTAGCCATGAACGACGAAGACACTTTCTCTGAGGCACTAGGCACATAACGTATGCAAGAAAAGGAGATATTGTCGGGGTCGAAGGCTTTATCTGCTGTGGGAAAGTCCACCGCTTCAATGGCTTTCAGGTATCCAGCCTGTTCAAAAGCCTTGTTCCAAAGCTCCACGCCTTGCTTTATGGCCGCCTTCCACTCGTGGGGAAAGGCATCGTCTATGTAGAAACGTATGGGCTTTGTAGGTTCGCTACCCTTGCCTTGCGCATAAGCTTTCGCGTTTTTGGGTGTAAGGTTCCACCGCTGCGCCACAAATGTGGGTTTGCTTTTGGCAATGGCATTGCTGAAAGTAAGTTTCGACACGGCGGCAATGCCCACGCGCGAGTCGGATATGCGCTGGCGCATTTTGCTCTCAGATAGCAAGGAAATGCTGAACGTTGCGCCTACGGTGGTGGGAATTTCGCTAGCCACGGGCAACGACATCAATGTAGCGGTGAGCAGATAATTAAAATCTACTTTCACCGTTACATTCTGCTCGAAACTTTTGATGGAACGCACAAACGACATCTCGCTCTTGGGAGATGCACTCACAGCGAGGTCGCCCGACTTCTTAGGAATGAGGGGCAACATGGTGTTGGGGCGCGCCAAGAAGTTGGTGGCATCTACCACAACAGCCGAGCTGTCGTTGTTGTATGCCTCCACTTTAAAGCCCATCAAAACAGGGTCGCGGTAGCTAACGTTCAATGCTTGCTGCATTTCTGCACTAGCACTGCCGTCTGAATACACCACGCCGTTTGGCGTTTTCATCACCAAGCTGCTGTCTTGCAATTCAAAGAAGAAGTGTAAGGGTGCAAAGTTCTTCGTTCCCACCGTTATATAGGTTGGGTCGGTGGTAGACGATACGGCCCCACTCAACAGCATTTCCCTCTGCATCAGCTTTACAGGCACTTCCAAATATAGCTTGCCGTCTACTTTATGTAGGGTAAGGAAAGTGCTACGTGCCGTTTCTTTCTTCTTGTCTTTAAATAGTCGGTCGTACTTTGTTTCTTTCTTTGCTTTCTTGTCGTCGGCTTTCTTGTCTTCGGCAAAGGCTTGAAAACCAAAGCACAACAGGAATAAGCCAATCCCCATTGTGCGCACCATTGCCTTGATTTCGTTTGTTATCATCTTATAAATATGGGTTGGCGAGGGGGTGCTTTCACACCCCACGCCAACATGCTTTATTTCCTGTAAGTGATGCGCTTGATGGTTCCCGTTATGTTTTTCTTCTGCCAAAGCAGCTTGTTCTCGTTCAGGTCGAAACAATAAATGCTCCCTACAAGACTGCCGCTTGCGGCATTGGTGGCCACGAAAAGCCTATCGCTGCCCTCGGTTATCAACATATCGGCGATGGTTTCGCCCGAATCGCCGAAGGTTGTCAACGCGCTGGTGGGGAAATTTCCGTTAGAGAGCACATTGTAAGCATAGAGTTTGTTGCCCGTAGCATAATAAACAAGGTTCTTTTCGGGCGAAACCCTTACCACCGAGTTCTTGGTAAATCCGGCACTAGCAGGCACATCGGCGGCGTGTTTCAATGTGGCCGCCTCCACTTTTGTTATATTAGTGGGATAGAAACCTGGCGCAACGTAGTAGCATCTGAATTTTGATGCAGCCTTATTCCACGTCATCAGCACGAGATTGCGCTCGCTATCTACGGCTCCCATGCCGATGAGCGAGTCGCCCGTGAAGGTTCCTTTGAGCAATTGTGCTGGAATTTTGCCCGTGGCCTGCACCTTTTGGGGGACGAGTCGGCCCTCGGCGTTATCGAACAACACGTAACCATGCACGTAACGCAAGTCTTGTTGTTTCCAAGATACAGCGGCATCGGCCATCGACATGTCGGTTTTCAGACTGTCTTTAATGAATTTTCCGAGGTCGAAGAGCGACGTTTCGGAAAGCGTTAGCCGAGCGGGAACATGGTTTACCATAGCCAACATCGACTTCGGATAGGTCAGCGCACTACGTTTTAGATAAGAAACGTTGCCCGTGGCCGTAGTCTTAAAGCGCATTGTCATGAGGTTTCCATCCAATTCGTAGATGGTGCTAGGGTTGCCAACAGCCACAAATATGAGTGGTGTTTTATTGTCGCGAGCCAGCGCATAGTCTATATCCTTGGGCTCAGAGGTGAAGTTGGCATTGGGATTGTTCTTTTGAAGTACGTCCAAGTCGAACGATTTGTTGCTCTGTGGTTCGGGTAAATACGACACAATAGCGCGCCCTCCGTGGCTAGCCAATATGTAAAGGCCCTCCACGTATGAGTATTGCACGTTCAATTGGAACTCGTAAAACTGTATGTTGTCGCCATTAGTTACCTTCAATCGGCAAGGAAACACCCCAAATTCTTCGCACACATAGTTAAGTCGGGCATCGGTAGACACCACTTTCCTGTTTATTTCCCACTCGTAGGCCACGTTTTTCTGCGCGTTGGTTTGCACCACTTTGGGCGCAATTTTAAGCGTGTCCCACCTGTCGAGCGTGTATTTCTGTTGCAAATCCTGGCTCAACGACAGCTTAGAAGCGTTGCCCGAAGGCGACGTTGAGTCGTCGGTGATGCACGATTGCAAGGACAATACGACCACCGAAAGTGCCAAGACATGTAGCAAATGTTTCTTTATCATCATTGTTTATTTTTCTGTTAACCATAGATAGGCAAAGGCTGTGGGTTGCACAAGATGCTTTCTACGTGCAGATGCCTTTGCTTGATAATCATAATTCGTCGGGATGCTCGGCGAAATACTTCACCACTTCTTGCACTCTTAGGTAGAGATAACTCAGTGCTGTGGCATCGGTTCCGGTGAGTATTTGCCTTATCGCATCTTCGTTGCCATCGTAATAAGAGAGCAATTTGCGATACTTGTTCTTGGTGAAAGCGCCCAATTCAAAGTACGTTTGAAGAAATTCCCAGAAGTCGGGCTTAGACAACACGTTGTTAAAGGTTATCTTCACCCTATTGTTTGCCTTGAACCTCACGCCCATTTCGGCTGTGGGAACCAAGTTCAACACAAGCTTTATCGAGTCGTTTTTGTCTTCCGAGAGGTTCTCTCTTATCAACTTCACAGGTACATAAGCCCGATACGAATTGGGTAAGAAAGCAAGTGTGTCGGCATCGAGCGTGTAATGCTTGCCACTAACGGCCGTACTGCCCGCGCCAACTTCTACACGAAAGGCCTGCTTGTCGGCCGATAGGCGACCTGCCAAGTTAACCGGCACGTACACAACGTGCGTTAACGTGTCGAGCGGTTTCACGCCAAAGGAGTAGTTCAGCACGCTATCCCCCGGTTCGGCGAAGTAAAAGTATGCCTGATTTCCCGATTGGTAAGTGCCGTCTTCGCTGTATTCGCCCGTATAGTCTACGTTGCTGCAAGCCACCAGTGCGGTTAAGGCCGCGCCAGCCAGCAGTATATGTTTGAATGTCTTTTTCATCTGAGCGTTGTTTTTTCTATTGTCCACCATATTCCTTTTCTCTCTCTGGCCAAGGCAACACGAAGATTGCGCTCGACGGTTGGTAAGTGTTGATGCCGCGATAGTCGCTGAAAGCCTTGTTGTAATGCTTTAAAGCAAAGAACATTTGCCCTTCGCCAGGCATCTCCCGCATGCGTTCGCGCAGCATTTCCTTGTCGAAAGCGGTGCGGTCGGCAACCTTCGCATCGGCCACAGCTTCAAGACCGCGACTGGTTCTCACCACATTTAGCAGGCGCACTGCCTCGGCCTTGTTGTTATCGTAGGTACATTCGCTAAGTATGTAATACATCTCTGGCAAGCGTATAAGCGTAAGCCCTTGCAACGGACTGCTGTTCACCTGAGCGTCGCTTTCCAAAAGGCGAACGAACGAATAGGTCTTTATTCCGTCGGGGGTGGTGTTCTGTCGATAATATCCCGTATAGCGAAGGTCGGCACTTGTGGCCGAGAAAGCCGATGTTTCGTAGAGTTCTTCCAAGTCGCGACGACCTTCGGTGAATGTTCCGCGCGCCGTTTGCGAAAGGAATGTTGAAGAAATATCGGCAGAAAGCGTGTTGTTGTATAGGCCGAAGATTAGCTCGCCGGTTGCGGGAAAACGTTTCACGTCTGCCATCGAGGTAAGCTTTTTAAGCGAGAAATTGCTTGTTGCGGCAATAACCAGCCGTGCATACTTGGCTGCATTGGCCGTATCGCCCATGGCATAGTACACGCGTGCCTTGGTTGCAGCCACGGCATACTTGTTAAAGAACGTGGCACGACCTTTAAGATAGTCGCTCGTTGGGGTTTGTTCCACGTTCACCTCATTGTCGTCTGCCAGCAAACTTTCCGCCGTATCTAGGTCTTTCAATATCGCCTTGAACGTTTCGTGCAGCGTTAGTAGCGGCTTATTGTTCAGGTCGAACGTGGTGTCGTAGGGTATTCCGCGCGTGGATGCGTTACTCCTTGTATAGTCTTCGGCAAACAAGCGCACAAGGTCGAAGTGCAAAAAGGCACGCAAACCATAACACTCGCCACGCATAAAGGCCAGTTCCTTGTGGTCGAATTGGGGGTTCTCGGCATTGCGCAGCACGTTGTTGGCATACGCGATGGTTTGGTATTGGCCTTCCCATATCCTGTCTACGATGGCGCGCACGTCACTGCGCAGGTAGTTATATTGCGACACGAAGTAGCTTGTTTCCGAAGTATTATCATAACCAAACTGCTGCCCCAGTTGGTCTACAAATCCATAACCCAGATTCTTTCCGTAAAGGTTTGTTGCAGCCATACTACCATATACCCCATACATGGCGTTGCGATAGCCGCGAATGGAGCCGAACTGTTCGCTCTCGTCCACCTCGCCTGCGGGGTGAACGTCTAGGAAATCGTTGCACGATGTGGCGAAAACCACTGCCACCAATCCTGCCAACAGGTTTATCCAATATGTTGTTCTCTTCATTGTTTTCTTGTCTTATCTTTGTTTCTTATTGTGAATGTGGCGCGTGGTGTTCGCTAGATTATGAACCCACGGGCCGCCATTGGCTAGAATCCCAACCTCACGGAGAGTTCAACACTGCGCTCGTAAGGATAGCTAAGTCCGCGTTCGCGCTTTACCGACGAGAGGTAGAACAAGTCGTTGGCCAGCATTTCCAAGTGCAATCGCCTCAATCCGTACTTCTGGATAAAGGCCAAAGGCACTTCGTAGGCAAACGACAAGCTACTTAAAGTGAGATAATTGTTGGTCTGCACGAAACGTGATGTCTGCATGGGCACACTCGAATCGCTGATGCGCTTGTACGCCGTATGGTCGCCCACTTGTTTCCATCGGTCGCTGAACACCCTTTCGTCTGCGTTGTAACGTGGGTCGGCTCCTTCCACCTTCGACGCCAATGTCTGGTTGTAAACCGCACCTCCGAACGAGTAACGCAGCGATGCACCCATCGAGAATTGGCGATAAGTGAGGTAAGAGCTGAGCGAACCGTTACCAAAGGGTGTGGTATCGCCGAACACAACTTTGTCGTTAGGGTCGTAAACAAAGGTGTAACTGCCATCGCGCTTGATGAAAACTTCGTCGCCCGTGATGGGGTCGATGCCTGCCGAAGGAACCACTTTCAAAGCCGTAAGCGACTGTCCTTCTTCATAAATGGGCAACGGAGCCAAGCCTCTCTTGGCCTGATTTTTCTCGTTTTGCTCGCGCAAGGCGTTGCTTATCTTCTTTATCTTGTTCTTATTGTAGGCATAATTGAGACTTAACGACCATTGCCAGTCTTTGTTTTGGATGGGTATTACGCGTGTTTGAAACTCTAATCCGCGGTTCTCAACCTCGCCAACATTCTCGCGCGACGTTCTTACACCCACCGAAGGGGCCTTAGTTATGTCGAGCAAAAGGTTGTCGGTGTTCTTTACATAGAAGTCGGCAGAGAAGTCCCATCGCCCTTTAAACATCGTTAAGTCCACACCAACGTTTCCGCTTAGCGTGCGTTCCCATTTCAAATTGGTGTTGCCAATGCCCATAGGAACGGCTCCTATACCTTTTATATAATTATATCCGTTGAGGTAAGTGTACATCGTAAGTGCCTGATAAGGCTCAAACGAGATGTTACCCAAGTAGCCTACGCTGGCACGAAGTTTGAGCAATTGGAAAGGCGAGCCTTTAAGAAACGACTCGTTGTGAACGTTCCAGCCCGCACCCAAGCTCCAAAACGGCGCAAAACGGGTGTTCTTACCAAACTTCGACGAACCCTCGTAGCGATAAATCACGTCGAGGAAATAGCGGTTATCCCAAATGGCATTGGCGTTTACGAAGAAACCCACGCCGTTATACTTGGTGTCGGTGCCCGAAGGACGACCCGTGGGATAACTTCCTGCCAACGATGTGTGGGCAATATTGTCGGTATAATAGCCCACAGAGCCATACGTACTGCCGTCTACCGAGTTCGACTCGATGCTCGCACCAGCCATTGCCGTGAGGAAAAGTTTCTTCAACAAATAGTCGTTGTACGATGCCATCAGCTTGCCTTGGTAAGTAGTGGTCTTGGTGAACGTTTCGTTGAGACGTCCCCTGCGCGATACATCGGCAACGTCTTTAAGTTGATTGGCCGAGAAAGGCGACACGAAGGTACGGCCGTCGTACTTGCTTTTCTGTATCGAGAAGTCGCCGTCTATACGGAATTTCTCGCCCAGCCACAGCTGCAACGAGGTGGTATTGAGGAAGTCGAAGTTGTCGCCCTTGCTGAAACTACCCAACGATGCCTCGTAAAGTGGGTTCGACAAGTCGTAGTTAAGTTTGGGTTTAAGTGCTCCCGTTTCGTCGTAAGGGTATTCGTAGGGGTTTTGTTTCACCCAATCAGAAAAGTCGCCATAAGGCGATTGAGTCGACTTAACCGAAGAAATCGTGGCCGTGTTTGAAACGAAGAACTTGCCCGGCAGGTTGTACGAGAGCTTAAAGTTGGTTGAAAGACGTTCGCGGTTAGAGCCTTTCATCACACCTGCATCGTTTCCGTAGCGCACGCCCAAGTTGTAGCGAGCGTGTTCGTCGCCACCGTCTATGCTTAAGCTTTGCTGGGTAGAGAGGGCGTTGCGCAAGGGCTTAGAAATCCAATCGGTGCTCACGCCGTCTTGTATCTGATTATAGTATTGAGCGTATTTCTTGTCCAGCGCATACTGCTCTGTAAGGTCGGTCGAGCTGTAAAGACCGGCCAAACGCTCGTATTCCAACTTCTGCGATGCCGAAAGTAGGTTATAGTCGCTGAGGTCGGGTGTCGACAAGCGCAACGTTCCGCTGTAATTCACTTTCAGCTTTCCACCTGTCAAGGCCTTAGTGGTGATGACAATCACGCCGGCCGAGGCCTTCGCGCCATACAAAGCCGACGCCGATGCGTCTTTAAGTACGGTAACGGTCTCGATGTCGTTCATGTCCATGTCGTTCACATAGTCCACTTTCACCTGCGAACCATCCACCACAAACACGGGCATGTTGGCCTGCCCCGTAAACGTTGCGCGGCCACGTATGTTGATGTCGGCCATTTTGTTGGGGTCCGAACCTCCTGCATTGTCTTCCAAGATGTTCATGCCCGGCACAAAGGTGGCAAGACTTGCCAGTACGTTCTTGGTGCCCACGGCCAACAATTCGTCTTTCTTGATAGACACTTGTGCACCGGTAAAGCTGTTCTTATTCTTTGTGGCGAAACCCGTTACCACCACTTCGCCCAACAAGTCGGCATCATCGTGCATCACAAAGTTACCTGCCGTTCCGTTCTTCACGGTCTTTTCCAGCGGCTTATAGCCTATGTAGTTAAAGGTAAGTTTCACCTCTGGCTGGTCGGTTTCTATCTCATAATATCCGTCCAAGTTGGTGATATACCCACCACTAAAACCCTGCATCCTGATGGTTACGCCAGGCAGAGGCTGCCCATTGGCATCGGTTATCTGACCATACACGCCTTTTCTGCGTTCAACAGCGTTCTTTCGGTTCAGCTTTACCACGTTGTCCGTTATGTTATAAGTAAAGGCAGCCTGGTTAAGCACCTGTCCTAGCACGGCACGAACGGGCTGTTCGCGCGCATCAATGCTTACGCGGTCGGCCTTTTCAAGCAGTGAGGCGTCTGCATCAAACTGCAAACCCGTCTGCTTTGAAACCTCGTCAAGGAATGTCTTTAACGTAACTTGTTTCATCGACAGCGTTACCCGCATGTTGTCTACGCTTTGAGTTTGCGCCGACACCGTGGTTACACTGCCAAGCAGTAGCACGAGGACCAACACAGCCCACGCACGCAACACAAAATTAGTCTTCTGCATTTGTTTTCTCATCTATAATGTTATCCTTTCTCTGTTTTCTTTCACACTCTCAATTTATAAATCGCTTCTATCCCAATAGAGATAGACTTCTAACTCTTGTACCTATCGAAATAAAGAATTGCAAAAGTACACATTTTTTAAACAATATGCAAACAATATTGTACTTTTTACATCAAATCGTAGAATAAACAAAGCCCAACCCTAACATTTAGTAAACAAAACCAACCGCCAAAAAGCAGCCGTGTCCCTATTAAATACGTTGGTTTGGGATGTCCACAACACCCTTCATAATGGCAGCACGCCTAATAAAAAACAGTTTACCGAAAACAAATGACAAAAGAAACTGTAACGAGCGGCACGTGCCAATGGCGCACAGCTATCGCCCATCCTTTGGACGTTTCTTCCTTTTTCCTCTCAACATTTCTTCTTCTTGCCTTACCAAAGCATCCATCCTTTGAGATTGCGCCCGCAGAAATTCGGCTGTATAACACATCCCTTTTGCTTGCATCGAAGCCCAATGTTCCTCGTCGTCCTTGATACATTTCTCGTTCCACGCCTTGTGAAAGTCGTTGAGATAGCCATCTTCCCTAAACATGTCTTGCATAATTTCGTTAATATGTTTGTCTAATCTGTTATTACGACAAGGCACGTTGTGCGCCATCGGCCTTGTCATCTTCCGCGCCACGCTCGCCTTTTAGCCATGCACCCCACTTTAAACGAGCAAGGAAAAGCATGCCGCGGAAAGTAAGTTCAACGGCCATTGCCGTCCAAACGCCCTGCAAACCATACCAATGGGCCAACACTGCGGCAAGCGTAAGGCGCACGCCCCACATGCTGGCAAGGTTCATCAGCGACGGTTTAAGCGTGTCGCCCGCCCCAACGCAAACGCTGTTGCCCACGATGGCAGCCGCAAACATGGGTTCGGCAAAGGCCTCGATGCGCAATACCTGCGTGCCCAAGGCGCGTATTTCTTCAACGGGCGTCATCAATGCTATCATCTCTGGCGCAAACACATACATCACCACGCCCATCAAGGCCATAACAGCCATGCCCATACCAACTGTTAGTTTGGCGAAACTGCGGCACAAGCCATATTGCCCTGCGCCCATACTCTGCCCCACAAGCGTGGTGGCGGCATCGCCAATGCCATATCCGGGCATGTAACAAAGGCTCTCTGCGGTGATGGCAAAGGTGTTGGCGGCGATGGCAAAGTTGCCCAAGGGCGCAACTATATATGTGCTAACCACTTGCGCCCCAGTCATCAGCACATATTGCGCAGCAATGGGCGCACTTATCTTCACGGCGTTTCGAACATACGACCACATCCAAACGAAACGCACCTTATCGAGCCGTAATGCGAGGATGGACGAGCGGAAAAGGGCGAACCAAGCCTCAACCGAGGCTACAATGGCTATGGACAACACCGTGCCAAGGGCTGCACCCGGCACGCCAAGGCCCGCAACATAGATGAAAAGATAATTGAAACCCACGTCCAACACGCACATCAGCACGCTCATAATGCTGGGTATCTGCATGTTGCCTGCACTTTTCAGCATGTTAGACGAAAGGATGCCCAACTGCAAAAAGGGCACGGAAAGGGCATAAATAAGAAAATATAATGCGGCATCGTGGGCTATGTCGTCGCCACCGCGCAACCAAATGGGCAGCTTAAAGGCGATGAGCGATGCGAACAAGGTTACCAACAAGCTGAATGACAGCGTGCAAACCAACGCATGGCGCAACACCTGCCGCGCCTTGACAAAGTCGTTGGCACCGATAAAGTGGGCTACTTGCACCGAAAAGCCTAACGAAACGGCCGAACAAAGACCGCCAAAGAGCCACGTGGCCGACTCCACCAAGCCGATGGATGCCGATGCGGCAGCACCCAGCTTGCCCACCATCGCCGCATCGATGTAAAACATCAGCACGTTGGTTACCTGAGCCAATATCGAGGGGATGCTAAGTCCCACGATTAGGCTTAGCATCTCGTTTTGCGTAAGCGCCTTTCCTTGCCTGATGCCGACAAGAAGTGTGTCGTTGCTTTTCTTATCAAACATGCCCTTTACTTACTTCATCACTTGTTGGCTACCTTGCAAAGGTACATATTAAGTGGTCAACAAACAAAAAAAGCGATACCCTTTTGCATCAAGGATACCGCAACTAACTGCTAACATTAACGCTATGCCTTGCCAGCACGAACCGCGAAACAAACCGCAGTAGGGCAACAAAGGCCATAACGTGAAATCATTTCTTCTCCTTCTCACTACCCAGTGGCGGGGGGTTCCGTCGGTTATCCCGTCCCCGCCGCGTAGCCCATTACAGCGCGAAGCTGTAAAAGGGCGTCATCTAACATCATTCTCTTTCTACCTTATCAAACAATTCCCTATTGAGTCTACAATCTAAACTGAAAATCCTTATTAACAACCTTATAATCTTACCTTAAACTAATACCCAATAATCCTGAAAAGTCAATCTTACCTATCTATACCTAAACCTAAATATGCATTGTTTCCTGAAAAAGTCAATCTTCTGTCTTACCTTTCGACTAATACTTTTGAAGTTTATTTTACCTTTTAATCTTGCTTGCCTTAATCTTTGCTATATCCATAAATGGCTATCCGTATCATCAATCTCTCAGCAATACGATATTCTTTGCTATACCTTATTTCTTTGTATGCTTTCTCTCGTAGCAATGTTCTGCCCCTCACTTAGGGGAAAAATGGTTCTCCTGTTACAATCTAATTGCCTCTAAAAAGTAATACCTTTCTACCTAAACAAATTGGATCACTCCAACAACTAAACAATCTTCAATCTTATACTTAACTAAACACCTACTTTGTTTCTATCCTCTCAAACCTCTCACATTTGCTAATCTAAATCTGTTATGATTGTGATTTGTTTTCTTTTTACGATGCAAAGGTACTAGTGTTTGCGCAAACAGCCAAGAGAAAAAGTATGTTTTTTATCATAAAACAGCCTTCTTTTGATGCTAATCAAGTGCCAGTGTGTCCGCACACAGGGGTATAATAGACCATAAAATACGCATAAATATAACAAAATGAGCTTGTTACGAGTTCACTATTCGGAATAGTTAATTAATCTAAATATCTTTCACCGATTATAAAAATCTCGCCAAAAAGAGACCCAATTCAAAAGCAAAAAACCGCCAATCGAAAGAATAAAGAACCTCTTTCTTTCTAAAACAGCACATTTAGCCCTACAAACGACCCCGCAAAACGATGCCATTCTTACCCCAATTGCACCATCCCCAGTACGCCATCGCCACCAACCACCCACCCCAATACGACAAAACCACCGCAGCACAACGCAGCCTTAATGCCATGAAAAAGCGATAGAACACGCCGCCACACAATATATATATAAGAAGTGCGTTATGAAAACATGCAATGGACAGACAGAATTAGGCAGGTAAAAATCATTCTGGTGATTGCCGCAACCATCATCGTTACGGCCTCACTGGTGGTGTCGCACGTGCTAACGCGCGACCTCGAAACCGAAGAACGCCACAAAATGGAAATATGGGCAGAGGCTATGCGCACGCTAAACCAAGCCGACGAGAACACCGACCTGAACCTGGTGCTGCAAGTTATCAACGCCAACAACACCATTCCCGTGGTGGTGCTGGATGCGAAAGGCAAGCCACAAACGGCACGCAACATCAACCTGAAAGGCAAAACGGGCGAAGACAGCGTGCTGTTGGTTAGCAATCTGGGGCAACGACTGCTTACCGAGGGGCGGTTCATCCGCATATCGCTCAACGACTCCATCAAAAGCGAATACATCGACGTATGCTATGACGACTCGCTGATGCTGCAGCGACTGGCCACTTACCCCTACGTGCAGCTAGGTATCGTGCTGGTTTTCGTCATGGTGGCCATCATTGCCTTGCGCACTTCTAAGCGAGCAGAGCAAAACAAGGTGTGGGTAGGCCTGTCGAAAGAAACGGCTCACCAGCTGGGAACGCCCATTTCGAGCCTCATGGCATGGACGGAGGTACTGAAAGAGACACATCCCGACGACGAACTGATACCCGAAATGGAGAAAGACATCAGCAGGTTGCAGCTGATTGCCGATAGATTTTCGAAGATTGGCTCGTTACCCGAACCTGTTCCTTCAAGCTTGAACGAGGTTTTGGCGCACGTCGTCGGCTACATGGATAAGCGCACACCCAAGCGCATCGTCCTTAAAACGCAATTGCCCGAAGAAGACATCATACTTAACCTTAATGCCTCGCTCTTTGAATGGGTGATTGAAAACCTTTGCAAGAACGCAATGGATGCAATCGGCGAGAGCGAAGGCTGCATCACGCTAAGCGTGCAAAAAACAGCCCAAAAAGTGCTTATCGAAGTGAGCGACACGGGCAAGGGCATCCGCAAAAAAGACATTGCCAACGTGTTCCGCCCCGGCTTTACCACCAAAAAACGCGGCTGGGGATTGGGATTGTCGCTTGCCAAACGTATCGTTGAAGAGTATCACAAAGGCAAAATCAGCGTAAAAAACTCGGAAGTAGGCATCGGAACTACTTTCCTTATCGAACTGAAAGCGAGGGCATAAGGAATGTTTTTGCACCAGAACTGCTGAAAGAAAAAATCCCGACTGCTCTAAATGGAACAGTCGGGATGCTGTTGTGCGCCTGATAGGACTCGAACCTACACGTCGCGAAACACTAGATCCTAAGTCTAGCGCGTCTACCAATTTCGCCACAGGCGCGATTTTGCGGTGCAAAGGTAATGATTTTTTAGGGGTAGGCCAAATTTTTCGCCGTCTTTTTACGCTTTTCTCGCGTGCGCGCGCATTATATAATGGTGTAGACTGCCCCACAAAAAGCATTCCCTACCCCATCGCCATTGCTGCTGGCCTGCCTTATTTACCATTATTCTGATGAGCTTCTTTCAGCGCGTTTTACTTCGCCAACAGCTTTCGGGCGTACTCAATAAGCGTGTCTCTTCCCCGAGCCAGGTCGGCAGACTTCATGCCTACCTGATGCGTTGGGGCGATACCAAACTCGGTATCTTTCCCGTCGCGGTCGTACATGGGGCAGGCAGAGAAACGCACTATCCAGCCATTGGGCAGCTCACTAGAAAAAGGTAGGCCCGCACCGCCGCCCGTCCTGTCGCCCACAATCGTTACTTGGGGCAGGCACTTCATGTATTTCACAAACTCGTTGGCTGCACTATACACGCCGCGATTGGTGAGAACCACCACTCGTTTTTGCCACCTAAGCCCCTTAGAGGGTTTAAGTATCTGCCGGCGGCGGGGCGAAAAGTCGTTATGCCCACGTCCTGTTTTGTGCTGCATATAGCCCACCAGCACTTCTTCGTTGGTAAAACGGGCCGCAAGCGTTTCGGCACTGGTCACCATTCCGCCGCCATTCTCGCGCAAATCAATAATCAGTCCGTTGCAAGGAGCGAAGTAAAGCAAGATGCGGTCGAGGTTTCCAGCCCCGAAATCGTTGACGAACGTGGCGCAACGCAGGTAAGCCACATTGTCGTTAAGTATGCGATACTTCATGCCGGCCGCAATCTTATAGTCTTTTCCGAGGTAAAGTTTCAGCACGTTCTCGCTGAAATGGCTGGGATAATCTTCTTTCCACGACCAATCTCGCCCCACATCAAAGGGCGCATAGAGATTAACGTGCCCATCTTTAAGTTCGCCCAGCATGTTCGTCAGCACCTCAAAGGTTTGCTCTTCGGTCATCTGGTTGTCGAATTGGGGTGCATATTTGTTGTAAACGGCATGCCAATCCAAACCATATTCTTGCTGTTTATAGTCGAAAAAACAATAATGTTCGTCGATTATCCGCCACAAAGCCTCGAAGTTTCCACGCGGATTGTTATCGTATTGCTCTACATCAACACAGGCGCCAAGCAAGCCCCACGCCGCCATTAGCGGCAAAAAGAAGTATAATAGCTTTCTTTTCATGGTGCAAGTTTGATGAGGGTGAAACGTTTAACAAGGCCAATCACCACGCCATGCGTATAGACATGGGTTTTCAAGCCATTGACACGCGATTGCTGAATGTCACCCATATAACCCAAACGAACGGTTGAGCGCAAGAGCGGGAAGTCGACGGTGAGCATCTGTCGCAAGGATGGAGCAGAGCCAATAGTGGTGGGAACGACGTTATGGTCGTAGTTTCCTTCGGAGAATATCTCGTAATACGACTGCCCATAGTTGGGCGAGAACATCACACCAAGCATGGGTACGGCCATTTCGTAACGAAGTAAAAGCGGTACACGGCCCGCCCTAAGCTTGTAACTAGCCACTGCCGAGGGCGCAAGATGCAGAAACACGCGCGCCTGAGCGGGGTTATTAGAGTTGTGGGTGTTGTAGATAAAGCCCACATGGGTTTCTACCCTACCCCCTACTTGCAGCTGCAAGCGGTGGTCCAGCCAATCAAAGCCATAGTGCAAGGCATAGTCAAAGCAGTACATGCCCGCTATTTCGTTGCCACTTCCTGCCCTGTTTTTAAGGTAAGCCACATTTCCCGTGTGCGTGATAAGCTGCGAAAGACGGCCTCCTTCGCGCTCGCGCTGGGTCTGCGAGACATAACGGAGGTCGGGACCTGTGTAATGTTCGGGCGAAAGATAAGTGTCTAACACCTGCGCCCGGCCTATACCAAGCATGCGTGCAGTGGTTGTTATCTTGCCATTGGTGGGCAATGGTGGGTCTTGGTTAAGCTCGTTTTGCGCCTGCGCCATAGGGCTAAGGCACAACAAAAGCAGGCAAAGCACCCACCCTGCCCACGTTCGTTGGCGAACGTGGGCACAGGTAAAGGTTTCGCTTGCGTGTGTGGCCACCGTCTGAATGCGCCACAAGGGGGATGCACTAAGGTTCATCTTGAAAAAGACTTGGTTGTTCGGGACTGGCCGCAGACTTGATTCGGGGCGACGAAGAGACGGCAGACGGCGCGCTTTCTGCACCTTCATTGCCTTGTTCGCCATTGTCTTCGGGCTCTGGTTCGGGTTCGGGGAAACGTGTAGGCTCCAGTTCTTCAATGTGGTCTACATGCGAAGTGGTGATACGCTTGCCCTTAGCCTTGAACCCTTTAACACCAACAAAGTCTTCAATGTCAATCTCCATGGGCGCACGGTCTTTGTCGCTACCGCCGAACACCACCTTAATGCGTGGGTAAGGCTGGTCGGACAGGAAGAGAAGTTCGCTCTTGGGGTTGTCGCCAAGGAAAGATTGTTTGCGCTTAGAGCCCTCCATCGTGAAACGTTTGACGTAAGCGAACTTGTCGTTGTCGGCATCGCGCACCACGGCACTCCACACTTTGTTCTCGTCCCACTTCTCAATCAGTTTCAAGTTGTCTTCGTAATGGTTGTTCACATCGAAGTCCGAGAGGTAGAACTCGCAGTTATCCAGCACCACGAGTATAGAGTCGTTCTCGTTAAACTCGCCCAGCAGTCGGCCGTGGTCGTCGTAATTGATGCGTTTCACGTCGGGGTCGAACCACACTTTACGGCCTCCCAGCGTGCTGTGTCCCGCTTCGAGCAGACCTATTTTCTTCACCGGACGTTTGCAAATGATGTTTCCACGCGAGGTTCTCGCCTTGATAATCACCTTCGAGAAGTCGAAGTCCACGATGCATTTTTTGCGGCTTGGGGGTGCTTCCGGTTCGAGAATAACCCGTATCGTCTCGGCCTCGCCGTTGGGATTGGCCGTGAAATAAACCACTTTCGAACCTGGAGTGCCTTGCGTAAGGTCGTATTCGCGGTCGCGCGTTACGCTGGTGATGTTGAAACGCTTGATAAAATAATGGCCTTCCTTGCCGTCGCGATACACAATATTATAAGTGGTGCGCCTGTCGTTGCGCTTATGCACCTGCACATGCAACACGTTTTTGCCCACGAAAATCTTATCGGCCACGCGCATTATCTTATATTTGCCGTCGCGATGGAACACCAGGATGTCGTCGATGTCCGAGCAATTGCACACAAACTCGTCTTTTTTCAGCCCCGTTCCGATAAATCCCTCGCGGCGATTGATATATAGTTTCTCGTTGGCCTCAACCACTTTGGTGGCCTCGATGGTTTCAAAACTCTTTATCTCGGTTAGCCGGGGGTGGTCCTTGCCGTACTTGGCTATCAAGAATTTGAACCACTTGATGGTGACATCCGTCATGTGTGCCAAGTCGTGGTCAATGCCCGCAATCTCTTCTTTGATGCGTGCCAGCAGCTCGTCGGCCTTATCTTTGCTGAATTTAAGTATGCGCTGCATCTTTATTTCCATCAATCGCATGATGTCGTCGCGGCGCAATTCGCGTATGAAGTTGGGCTTGAAGGGCGTCAATCGGCTGTCGATATGTTCCACGGCAACGTCCATATTCTCGGCGTTCTCAAACTTCTTGTCTTTGTAGATGCGCTCTTCGATGAATATTTTCTCAAGCGAAGAGAAGAAAAGCTGCTCCAACAGTTCGTCTTTCCTTATCTGCAATTCCAGCCTAAGCAGCCCCATCGTGCTGTCAACGTTATGGCGCAGCACCTCGCTTACGGTGAGGAAATGCGGCTTATTGTCTTCGATAACGCAGCAGTTGGGCGAAATGTTAATCTCGCAGTCGCTAAATGCGTAGAGTGCATCAATGGTTTTGTCCGACGAAATGCCAGGGGCGAGGTGCACTTGTATCTCTACTTGGGCCGCCGTATTGTCGTCTACGCGCTTGGCCTTTATCTTTCCCTTCTCCACCGCTTTAAGAATAGAGTCGATAAGCGTGGTGGTGTTCTTGCTGAAAGGTATCTCGCGGATAACGAGTGTCTTGCTGTCCAGTTTCTCAATCTTGGCGCGCACCTTGATAGAACCGCCCCTTTGTCCGTCGTTATATCGGCTGGCATCAATCGAACCGCCCGTGGGGAAGTCGGGATATAGCCTAAACGGCTCGCCTTTAAGATAATGTATGGCCGCCTCGCACAGCTCGCGCATGTTGTGCGGAAGGATTTTAGAGCTTAGACCGACGGCAATTCCCTCCGCCCCTTGCGCCAAAAGTAAGGGAAACTTCACGGGCAACGCGATGGGTTCCTTGTTTCTTCCGTCGTAGCTAGCTTGCCATTGCGTGGTTTTGGGATTGAAAACGGTGTCGAGTGCGAACTTAGAAAGCCGCGCCTCGATATAACGTGGGGCGGCAGCGCGGTCGCCCGTAAGGATGTTTCCCCAGTTTCCTTGCGTGTCGATAAGCAGGTCTTTCTGTCCCATCTGCACAAGGGCGTCGCCGATAGAGGCATCGCCGTGGGGGTGAAACTGCATGGTATGGCCCACAATGTTGGCCACTTTGTTGTACCTTCCGTCGTCCATGCGTTTCATCGAGTGCAATATGCGGCGTTGAACCGGTTTCAAGCCGTCGGCGATGTTAGGCACGGCGCGTTCCAAAATAACGTACGAGGCGTAGTCGAGGAACCAATTTTGGTACATGCCGCTAAGGTGATGCACCGCCGAGGCATCGAAGCGGTCGGCGGGTTTGTAGTCGGAATGCGTTTCAACGCCCTCTTCCTCGTTTTCGTCTTGTTGTTTTTCGTCGGCCACGTCCAGGCCTTCTTCCAGTTCGTTCGGGTCTTTTATTTCGTCGTCCATAGTGTGAGTTTCTCTTTTACGTTCCATGATAAACATGAAACAGGTACACTAGCCAGTTTTATTCAGTATCATGCAAAAATACAAATAAAACTTGGATTAGCCTTATCTTATTGCTGCCAATTAGTTATTTTGGACACTTTTTACCATTCAAAGCCACTATTAGCCTACACTTTTTAGATGTTTCTTGCTATTCTTCCATTACTTTTCGAATGATTGAGCAACTACTTTTAACACAACATCCTTTTTTGTTGCTGCAAAAACGCTAAGAACAAAAACAATGGGGCATTCATGCCCACTGAGGTCGTCTTGTCTTTTAATCTTTCTATAAATTTAGAGGAGTTTGTTGTGTTTGCTTTGTAAAACCCAGAAAAACACCCTTCTTCATGTACGAAGTACTGGACTAAGGTACGATAAAAACAGAAATTCTTCCCCATTTGCCGGTGGAAAAACATGGCTATATCTCAAAAGATTCAGAAAATCTGTATCTTTCAGATAATCAGCAAACTAAGAATGAATAGAGAATGAATGGGGTTACGAGTTGGAAACGAGCGAGTTTCTTACCCTATCCTTTTTCTACATCGCCTCAAAGGACACGTTGTTCTATACTGCAAAGATCATCAATTCTTTGTAAAAAAACAAAGTGAAAACTGAGAAAATTTAAGCATTCCTTTTTAGATATAGCCTGCGTGTTCTTCTACGCTTTTGTTTGGAGATATGGACAAAAAACATTAACTTTGCCAAATAACGTCAAGACATAAGTAAGTAATATGCTATTTTCTGAACGAATAAAAGAGTTGCGAATGCAATATAAGCTGCCACAACGCCATTTGGCAGCAGCACTTGATATTGATACTGCGACCTATTGCAAGATAGAAAAAGGAGAAAGAAAAGCCAAGAGGGAACAAGTATGTATTCTGTCAGGGCTGTTTCATGTCAAGCCGGAAGAGTTGATAGTTTTATGGCTTGCTGATAAGGTTTCGGACATTGTGGCTCCAGAGAAACAAATAGCTGTACATGTTTTATCTGTTGTTAAAGAAAACTTAAAAAGTATGATGTGATGTCGCAGAAGAAATATAATCCAGTAGAATCAGAATCCGCTATAGTTGCAGAAAGCCGTTCTACGTATGGACTGAAAACCTATGTCAGTTTATTCAGTAGTGCCGGTGTGGGATGTTATGGCTTCAAACAAGAGAATTTCTATTGTATTGCTACTGTAGAACTACTTGAACGTAGGCTAAAGATACAAAAACACAACCTAAAATGCGCTTACGACAGTGGATACATTTGTGGGGATATGACCCTAAAAGAAACGCGAGACCGGGTGTTCGAGGAGTTAGATTTATGGAAACGAAATTTTAATGTTAAGGATTTAGACGTAATCGTGGCGACGCCTCCATGTCAAGGAATGTCAGTGGCGAATCACAAGAAAAAAGACGAGTTGAAAAGGAACTCATTGGTTGTAGAATCTATAAGAATGGTTAGCCAAATAAAACCAAAGTTTTTCATATTCGAGAACGTCCGTGCATTTCTTACATCAATTTGTACAGATGTTGATGGTCAGGATAAGGCTATTAAAAATGCAATTGAGTTGAATCTTGGAGGATTATATAATATACTGTTCAAAGTTGTGAACTTTAAGGATTATGGTAATCCGTCAAGCAGAACACGAACTTTGGTCATTGGGGTGAGAAAAAATTTAAAAGAAATTACTCCTTATGATTTGTTTCCTGACAGGCAGCCTGAGCGGACCTTACGACAGTTAATAGGTGATTTACCATCATTAAGAACTATGGGAGAGATTTCTAGAACCGATATTTATCATAATTTTAGAAAATACGCTCCAAGGATGGAAGCGTGGATTGCCGAAATAAAAGAGGGGCAGTCAGCTTTTGACAACGCTGACATAGCCAAGATTCCACATACGATAAAGAATGGGGTTATAGTCTACAACGCTCAGAAGAATGGAGATAAGTATACGCGTCAACGCTGGGATAAAGTTGCTCCATGTATCCATACCCGTAATGATATTATGGCAAGCCAAAATACTGTTCATCCAGTGGACAATCGGGTTTTCAGTATTCGTGAAGTGATGCTTATGATGTCGGTTCCTGCATCTTTTCAATGGAGTGATATTCCGTTTGACGAGCTGAACAAATTGCCAATAAAAGAAAAAGAAGCATTCCTCAAAAAGGAAGAAATGAATATAAGGCAAAATTTGGGCGAAGCTGTTCCTACTATCATATTTAGACAGATAGCGCATAAAATATCCAAAGTTTCCTGCCGTGTCAATATGACAGAACAAGATATTAAGGATTTGATAGAGCGGAAACATCTTGATAGTCAAATAAATCTTGTAGATTTTATCAATAAATCTACAAGATACCGTTTCTGTGAACTATCAAAAATTGCAGAATTATCAAATGCTAATAGAAATAATAATGCTGCATATTATACACGACAGGATATTTGTTTTTCAGTAGTTGAGAACTTGCCAGAAGCGAAAGGCTTTACAGAAATCAATATTTTGGAACCCTCTGTTGGTGTAGGCAACTTTATTCCCATGCTTATTCAAAAGTATGCGGACGTTCCCTCTGTAAACATAGATGTTGTGGATATTGATCATGACAGCCTTGAAGTGCTTAAGGCTCTAGTCAATCATGTAAATATTCCTAGTAATGTACACATAAATTACATTCATGCAGACTTTCTTACTTATTGTTTTGAGAAGAAGTATGACGTAGTTGTTGGAAATCCTCCTTATAAAAAAATGACAAAGGAAAAAGAGTTACTATCTGTCTATAAAGCTGAAGCCTGCAATACTGATACAAATAACATATTTTCTTTTTTTATAGAAAAGTCTATGAGAATCGGAAATGTAGTATCATTAATTGTACCTAAAAGTTTGATAAATGCTCCTGAGTTTAATAAAACTCGTCAACTAATGAGTAAAAAAAGGGTTTCTCATATCATTGATTTTGGGGAAAAAGGATTCAAGAATGTTAAGATTGAAACTATAAACTTTATTATTGAAACACAGCGAAAGCCTGCTCAGACTATTGTCGAATCTTACATTACGGAAAAGGTTGTAGTACAACAGCAATCCTACCTTATGGATACAAAGTTTCCTTATTGGATAATATATCGTAACGAAGATTTTGATAAAGTTGCAGATAAAATGGAGTTTAATGTGTTCAAAGCATATAGAGATAGAGTTATAACCAAGTCTTTGACAAAAGGAAAAGGGCAGGTAAGAGTTCTCAAGTCGAGGAATATTGGTGATAATCAAATTATAGATATTCCAGAATATGACAGTTATGTGGATAATTTAGACGGGTTGGATGTTGGTAAGTTTCTGAACAAAACAAATTGTGTACTGCTCCCCAACTTGACATATAACCCACGAGCATGCTTTCTCCCCAAAGGGTGCATTGCGGATGGTTCTGTTGCAATTCTTACTTTGACAAATGATGATGAGGTCATAACAAAAGAAGACCTGTCGTTTTATGCCACAGATAAATTTACTAAATTCTATGCTATAGCAAGAAATTTAGGTACACGTTCACTTAATATTGACAACAACTCTGTTTTCTTTTTTGGAAAACTTAAAGGATAGATGAAATGAGAGAAAATATAATAAAGTATCTTAGTAACTTTAACTTAGATGTACGTAAATCCCAAGATGCACGTTTTATGGATCAGAAATGCACTCCTGATGTTGTTTGCTTCATTGCTGATTGCATCATCAATACAATAGATGTTGACAATGAGTTTACTGTGTCCAATATTTGGGATGCTCAATACTTCATAAAGAACGCAAGAGCTATTTTCAATAAGCCATTGCCTACTAATCCAAAAGCTCGTCATGAGTATGATAAGTTTATACAACAGCCTCTCCGAATGCTTGCTTATGCCCATGTGCTGGAGATAGAAAAGCGATTGGGAACAAATTATTATCGTGTTGCTAATTTGGATATTCTTGACTATATAGCGCAAAGGGAAAGAAATACATATAATTTCCTATATTGCTATTTGCAAAAGGTTCTTTCGGATAGTGGTTTCATTCGATATTTTGATGCATTCAAAGATAAGTGTTTGCAGGGAAAAGCTACGAATGCAGACTTCCAAGAGTTAAAAAGTAGATATGATCGTTTTGTGATTGGTCATACAGCTATAAATACAGAAGTTGAAGTGCATCGTATCTTTAGTAAGATATTAAATGTATATGCTGTAGAAAATCAGATTAATGGAACTGAAAAAGGACATATGTCGAAATATGTCTTTACATTCTCGGATTTAATGTACAATCGCAAGAATTGGAGAGACCTAAATAAAGATAAATCCATTACTCGGCAGGAGGCACAAGAGCAACAAGATGTTGAGCAGCAGGAAACATACAATGCTTATTATGTTCAAAAAGCGATGAATCTGTTGCGGAAAATCCAAATAGAAAGTGAAGTTCATGACCAATGGGGAAATGGTGAAGCAACGCAAGTCCATCATATTTTTCCAAAATCTAAGTTTCCGCAACTGGCACATTATTTAGAGAACCTGATAAAGCTTACAGCTACTCAACATTTTACAAAAGCCCATCCTGACAATAAGACTCAGGAGATAAATCGTGATTATCAACTTACTTGTCTTTTAGCTAAGGCTGATACGGTAGAAGCTTCATTGAATGTAATTGGGGATAAATACTATCGCAAGGAGTCTTTTATTTTCGTCATTAATACAGGATTAGACCAGAATATATCACTTGGCACGTCATTTGCTATGCTAAAGAAAGAATTAATTAAAATTTACAACTATGTATAAACAAAATTTTGGAATAAAAAATCAAATGCAATTTGCCAATGAGCATGAGTTTTACAAATTGTTAGGATATTTGGCAAAATCAGACGGAAGCACTTCGCTTGCATGGGAACATAACGAAAATCAAGGTGCATGGGGAAGTGAGGGACGTATACAAGTACACTTAGAACGTAATCCTGATGGAGTAGGAATTCATGTTAAAACAGCCGGTAATGGAAGCAATGTACTAAAAAGAATTAATTGTAATGATTTTATTGAGTGTATCAGTACTCATCATGGATTTGTTATGGGAGGAAAGCAAGATGTAAATGTAATTATCAACACAGTCCCCACTGTGTATCGTCAAGACTTTTGGGATGGGTTTAATCTTTAGGATAGCATAAAAGAAATAATTTTTCTCTGTAGGTTTAACCTATGGCTAAAATAGACATATTCAGCAAATATCTAACTAATTGTCAGAAAATCTTCGTAACTTCACAGCAGTTATTTTTATAAATTACCCGATTCTGCCCGTGATGGGTCGTTCGAGAGGATGTAACGGAACAAATAATATATTACATTGACAAACAATTAGTTAGATATTTACTGAATATCCCTAGTTAAAGAGTTGAGCCAAATGACTTGTACGGAAAGGCCGACTATCCCTACCAACGCACAAACTCGCGAAGTCATAAACTTCCCCAACTCCCCAACTCATAAACCCACGAACCAACACGCTCGTCAACTTATTAACCCATCAACCTGAAACGTTGTCAACTTTTCAGTGTAAATTTTAACATTATAACTGCCCTTTCTGTTCACCAATCGTCCACCTTGCCGCAAAAAATCGATTCTCGCGAAGGTTTGTTTTGATGCAAAAAAGGGTTAGCATGTGCATGCGACAAAATGAATATTTATTTAAAGGCACCGCCTTTTGCACCCATTTTGGGGCTATTTACCGCTAAATATAGTGCATTTTGGTGCTAAATGGCGTGCAATATGCCGCTAAATACAGTGCGTTTTGGTGCTAAATGCAATGCGTTTTGATGCTAAACGCAATGCGTTTTGATGCTAAACGCAAGGTAAAATGGTGCTAAACGCAGTGCAAAATGCGGCTAAACGCAAGACGAAAAGCATAAAAATCCACTACAACTGTATAAACAAAACCTCTTAGAGCCATGAAACACATGCCTCAAAGAGGCAAAACACCCATCAAAAAGTGGGGTTTTAGGGGCCAAAAGTACGTAATTTGGGGTTGAAAAATACGGGTTGACAACCAAACTAGAAAGGCTAAATGGTGCTAAATGCAGGTTCCGAGCCTAAAAATAGACAAAACAAAAGGCGCGAAACACTAGAAAAAGCGACTTTTTACCTACTTTTTAACCTAAAATTTCGCTAGAACAGAGTGAAAATTGGAGCAATATTGTAAAATAAATAATAACGATTTAAGATTTTGAGTTGGTGAGTTGGTGAGGTTATGAGTTTTTGAGTTGATAAGTTTATGGGCTCTTGGGTTTGTAAGTTGATGAGTTGATGTGTTCGGGAGTTGTAGGGTTTTCGTGAGTTTATAATACAGTGAGTTGACTTGTCCTACTCTTCGTACATGAGAGATGTGTCTATCTTGGTTTTACAGTACAAAGACAACAAGCTCCGCTCAATTTATAGAAATATTAAAAGTCAAGACAACTTCTTTCTTTGGGCTCTGTTTTCGTGCACCTCGCATCGTGAATGGGATGTTTTTAAGCGCCTTGCTTCCTGCTCCTCACACAGTGTTTTTCTCGCAACACCAATATCCAAACAAACCCATCATTGTTGTTTACCCCCACCTAAAACGCTGATTTTAACGCCCCAGTTCGCCTTCTATCAGAAATAATGTGTAACTTTGTGCCACAAATAAGTAAATAAGAAAAAGACAATGGCACAAGAAGACGTTTTCAAGAAAATAGTTTCGCACTGCAAAGAATATGGGTTCGTGTTCCCCAGCAGCGACATTTACGATGGACTGGGAGCCGTTTACGACTACGGACAAAACGGCGTTGAACTGAAAAACAACATTAAGGAGTATTGGTGGAAGAGCATGGTGCTGCTGCACGAGAACATCGTGGGCATCGACTCGGCCATCTTTATGCACCCCACCATCTGGAAAGCTAGCGGACACGTGGACGCTTTCAACGACCCACTTATCGACAACCGCGACTCTAAAAAACGCTATCGTGCCGACGTGCTGATAGAAGACCAAATTGCCAAATACGAAGAAAAGATAGACAAAGAGGTGGCTAAGGCCGCCAAGAAGTTCGGCGACAACTTCGACGAGGCCATGTTCCGCCAAACCAATCCACGCGTTCAGGAACACCAAGCCAAGCGCGATGCACTGCACGAACGCTATGCGCAGGCCATGCAAGGCCCTAACTTGGAAGAGCTGAAACAGATTATCGAGGACGAGGAGATTGTAGACCCCATCAGCGGTACAAAGAATTGGACCGACGTTCGCCAGTTCAACCTCATGTTCTCTACCGAAATGGGTTCGCTATCCGATGCCGCCAGCAAGATTTACCTGCGCCCCGAAACGGCACAGGGCATTTTTGTTAACTACCTGAACGTGCAAAAAACGGGGCGCATGAAAGTGCCCTTCGGCATCGCCCAAATAGGAAAGGCGTTCAGAAACGAGATTGTGGCACGCCAGTTTATCTTCCGTATGCGCGAGTTCGAGCAAATGGAAATGCAGTTCTTCGTTACGCCCGGCACCGAGCTCGATTGGTTCCACAAGTGGAAAGAAACGCGTATGAAATGGCATCAGGCATTGGGATTTGGTGCTGAGAACTATCGTTTTCACGACCACGAAAAGCTGGCGCACTATGCCAACGCCGCATCCGACATCGAGTTCCGCATGCCCTTCGGTTTCAAAGAGGTGGAAGGCATACACTCGCGTACCGACTTCGACCTCTCGCAACACGAGAAATTCTCGGGCAAGAGCATCAAGTACTTCGATCCGCAAACCAACGAAAGCTACACGCCTTACGTTATTGAGACCAGCATCGGCGTAGACCGCATGTTCCTTTCGGTGATGTGCCACGCTTTCGAAGAAGAGAAGTTGGAGAACGGCGAAACGCGAACCGTACTGAAATTGCCCGCCGCACTGGCTCCCGTTAAGTTGGCCGTGCTGCCGTTGGTGAAGAAAGACGGTCTGCCCGAAAAGGCTCGCGAGATTGTGAACGCGCTGAAATTCAAGTTCAACACGCACTACGACGAGAAGGACACCATCGGCAAACGCTATCGCAGACAAGACGCCATTGGCACGCCTTACTGCGTAACGGTTGACCACGACACGCTGACCGACAACTGCGTTACGTTGCGTTTCCGCGACACCATGCAGCAAGAACGTGTGAACATAGACCAACTAGAAAACATCATTGAAGACAAAGTGAGCATCACGGCATTGCTCAAAAAACTGCAATAACCATGACGAGAAAAAGCTTTTTATTGATGGCCGCGGCCGCTGTTATGGCCTTTGCCTTCACCGCATGCAGCGAAACGGACAACGCGGCAGACGACTTCCCCAACTGGCAAGCCGCTAACGAGACCTATTTCGACAGCATATATAATGTGGCGAAGGCCAATACCGCCCAATGGCAAGTGATACCTAGCATAACGTTACCTGGCGAGGCGGTGAAAAACAAAACCGACAACGTGGCCGCAGAAGTAATCAAGGCGGGCGAAGGGAGCGACCGCGCATTTCAGAACGACACGGTGCGCGTGATACTTCAAGGTCGACTTAAAGCCTCGCCTGGCTATCCCAAAGGCAAGGTTTTCCACCAAACCTATGTAGGAAGTGACGACAACACCACGGCCAACGCCGCTAAATTGGCAGTAAGTTCGGTTGCGCCAGGTCTGCAAACGGCATTGCAAAACATGCCCGTAGGTGCCAAGTGGCGCGTGTACGTGCCTTACCAACTGGGCTTTGGCTCGGCAACAGGGAGCGGAACCATTGCTCCTTCGCTAAGCAAAACTGTATCTGTGCCTGCTTACTCTACGCTGGTTTACACCGTAGAAGTGGTGAGCATCATTCGCCAAGGGCATAAATAAGGCTGCATAACTTTCTTCGGGTGTGTTCTATAAGTTCCTTACAGCGTGTATAACACGTAAAGGGGGATTTATAGAACACACCTTATTAATATACACGCGCGCGTAAGACACGTACCAACATTACACGCGCCGATACGCTTCCACTGGCTGCCAACGCCTGTAACAGCTCTCGCTAGAAGCACTTAACGATGCTTGTTAAACAGCCACACACAACCCCTCTTACGCTTTTTTCGTTCCATTTCTTTTGCCATACAGCAAAAAAAGTGTACTTTTACAAGCAGAAATCACATTATATTACTATAAAATCTATGAGTTTGAAAATCGTTGTACTTGCCAAACAAGTACCAGACACGAGAAACGTGGGCAAAGATGCCATGACGGCAGAAGGCACGGTGAACCGCGCTGCCTTGCCCGCAATCTTTAATCCAGAAGACTTAAACGCATTGGAACAGGCTCTGCGCCTTAAAGAACAGCACCCTGGCTCTACCGTTGGCGTGCTGACGATGGGGCCTCCACGTGCAGGTGAAATCATCAGACAAGGACTTTACCGCGGAGCAGACACGGGTTGGTTGCTTACCGACAAGCTTTTTGCCGGTGCCGACACGCTGGCCACATCCTATGCCTTGGCTACGGCCATCAAAAAGATTGGCGATGTGGACATCGTTATCGGCGGACGACAAGCCATCGATGGCGACACGGCACAGGTTGGACCGCAGGTGGCACAGAAATTGGGCCTTAATCAGGTTACATACGCCGAAGAAATACTGAAAGTTGAGGATGGAAAGCTAACCATTCGCCGACATATCGACGGCGGTGTTGAAACGGTTGAGGCACCCATGCCTTGCGTGGTGACGGTTAACGGAAGTGCTGCCCCATGCCGTCCTTGCAACGCTAAGCTGGTGATGAAGTACAAAAACGCACGTTGCCCCATGGAACGCAACGGCAAAGAGCCGCATCCCGAACTGTTCGAACTGCGTCCTTACCTCACGCTCAACCAATGGAGCGTGGCCGATGTGGACGGAGATGCAGCCCAATGCGGACTTAGCGGGTCGCCCACAAAGGTGAAGAGCGTGCAAAACATCGTGTTCCAAGCTAAGGAAAGCAAGACCCTAACGGCCGCAGACGCCGACATCGAGGCGATGATGAAAGAATTGTTGGACGAAAAGATTATCGGATAAGGGGAGGTAAAGTGAAAGAGAAGCCTCACCCCAACCCCTCTCCAAGTGGAGAGGGGAGTGATATGCCTTGCGAATTAAAAGAAGAAAAGAGCTTTTAAAGGTGAAAGGATGAAAAGATGCTACGCCATCAAAAGCCATTATGCTGTTTATGCCTTACCTTATGTCCTTATGTTCTTCTGTCTAAAATCCTGTGCTTTTGAAGAAAGCCGCAAAGCATTTGGCTTAACTCCTTAACTACATAACTCCTTAACTCCTCAAAAAACATCTCCTTCTTAAATTAAAGAACAAACATGAACAACGTATTTGTATATTGCGAAATAGAAGACACGACGGTGGCCGAAGTGTCTCAAGAATTGCTAACCAAAGGTCGCAGTCTGGCCAACGAGTTGGGCGTGCAACTGCATGCCGTGGTGGCTGGCACGGGAATTAAAGGCCATGTCGAAGGCCAAATCTTGCCTTACGGCGTAGATAAGCTTTTCGTTTTTGATGCCGAGGGGCTCTTCCCTTACACATCGGCGCCACATACCGACATCCTGGTGAACCTCTTTAAGCAAGAGAAACCGCAAATCTGCCTGATGGGCGCAACGGTTATCGGTCGCGATTTGGGACCGCGCGTGTCGTCGTCGCTTACTAGCGGACTTACCGCAGACTGCACCCAGCTGGAGATTGGCGACTATGATGACAAGAAAGCAGGCAAGCATTACGACCAGTTGCTTTACCAAATTCGCCCTGCTTTCGGCGGAAACATCGTGGCAACGATTGTTAACCCCGACCACAGACCACAAATGGCTACGGTGAGAAGTGGCGTGATGCAGAAAAAAGTGTTGGACGAAAACTATAAGGGAGAAACCGTTTACCCCGACGTTGCACAGTACGTACAACCCGAAAGCTATGTGGTGAAGGTGCTCGACCGCCACGTTGAAGAGGCTAAACACAACCTAAAAGGTTCGCCCATCGTTGTGGCTGGCGGCTATGGCGTAGGTAGCAAGGAGGGTTTCGACCTGCTTTTCAAGCTTGCCAAGGAACTGCATGGCGAGGTGGGAGCAAGTAGGGCCGCCGTTGATGCAGGCTGGGCCGACCACGACAGGCAGATTGGACAGACGGGCGTTACCGTTCATCCCAAGGTGTACATCGCTTGCGGTATCTCTGGACAGATACAACACATCGCCGGAATGCAAGACAGCGGCATCATCATCTCTATCAACACCAACCCCGATGCACCCATCAACAAGATTGCAGACTATGTTATCGTGGGCACGGTAGAAGAGGTGGTGCCGAAGCTGATTAAGTATTATAAGAATAAGTAGTAAGGTTGTAGGTAGTAAAGTAGTAAGTAGTAAGTAGTAAAGTAGTAAGCGGAGAATGCTTTGCGATGACACGAAGTTTTAAGGATCTTATTGTTTGGCAAAAGGCACACAGCTTTGTTGTACTTGTGTATCAAGCAACGAAGAGTTATCCTAAGTTTGAGTTGTTCGGCTTGTGTTCTCAATTCCAAAGGGCGGCGGTATCTATTCCTGCTAACATAGCCGAGGGATATAGAAGAGATGGGAAGGCAGACAAACTGCGTTTTCTTAACTTCGCCCAAGGCAGCCTTGAAGAATGTCGCTACTACATCCTGCTTTCAAAAGACCTTTGCTACATCAACACCGAAGTCTTTGACTTGCTAACAACAAGTATCGAGGAAACAAGTAGACTGCTGAATTCCTATTATAAAGGTATTAAGGAGCATATGCCCTAAACCACAAGTAACGACTTTATTTACCACCTAAACTAAATCAGCACAGAAACGTTTAACTTATTAACAAAGAGTATCGAGAAAAGACAGGTTACATAACGCCCATTTTAAAGGTACAGAGGAACATTTGCCATCTACTTGTGCTGCACTCCTACTTACTACCTTTACTACTTCTCTCCTTACTCCTCCAAAAAAGAATTATGGCAAATTACTTTTCGGACTCTCCCGAGTTGGAGTTCCACCTTCATCACCCATTGATGAAAAGAATTGTTGAGCTGAAAGAGCGCAACTTTGAAGATAAAGATAAATACGACGACGCACCCGTTGACTACGACGACGCCATCGAAAACTATAAGCAACTGTTGGAAATAACGGGTGACATCACCGCCAACGTTATCGAACCAAACAGCGAATCGGTTGACGAAGAGGGTCCGCACCTCGTTGACGGACGTATGGTGTATGCCTCGAAAACGTTCGAAAACCTCGATGCCACGCGCAAAGCTGGCCTGTGGGGCATATCTATGCCACGCCGTTACGGAGGTTTGAACCTCCCAATAACGCCTTATTCGATGGCATCTGAAATGATGGCGACGGCCGATGCTGGTTTCCAAAACATCTGGAGCTTGCAAGACTGCATCGAAACGCTATACGAATTCGGCGACGAAGAGCAGCGCAAGAAGTACATTCCGCGCGTTTGCCAAGGCGAAACGATGTCGATGGACCTCACCGAACCCGATGCAGGCAGCGACTTGCAAAGCGTTATGCTCAAAGCCACCTACTCGGAGAAAGACGGATGCTGGCTTATCAATGGCGTAAAACGCTTCATCACCAACGGCGATTCAGACATTCACCTGGTTCTGGCGCGCTCCGAAGAGGGCACGAAAGATGGTCGCGGACTGTCGATGTTTATCTACGACAAGCGCCAAGGCGGCGTTACCGTGCGCCATATTGAAAACAAATTGGGCATACATGGCTCGCCTACGTGCGAACTTGTATACAAAGATGCCAAAGCCGAACTATGCGGTCAAACGCGTATGGGCCTAATCAAGTACGTTATGGCGTTGATGAACGGTGCCCGCTTGGGTATCGCCGCGCAGAGCGTTGGTGTGTCGCAGGCCGCCTATACCGAAGGTTTGAACTACGCTCGCGAACGTAAACAGTTCGATACGAACATCGTAGACTTCCCCGCAGTATACGATATGCTCTCGCGCATGAAGGCCAAATTGGATGCAGGACGTAGCATTCTCTACCAAACGGCACGCTATGTAGACATCTACAAAGCACTCGACGACATCGCACGTGAACGTAAACTTACACCCGAAGAACGTGCCGAACAAAAGAAATACATGCGTTTGGCCGATGCCTTTACGCCGTTGGCAAAGGGTATGAACTCTGAATACGCCAACCAAAACGCCTACGATGCCATACAAATTCATGGTGGTTCGGGCTTCATCATGGAGTATAAGAGCCAACGTCTCTATCGCGATGCGCGCATTTTCTCTATCTACGAGGGCACAACGCAGCTGCAAGTGGTGGCCGCCATTCGCTATATCACCAACGGAACTTACCTCGGCATCATGAAAGAGATGCTCGAAGACGAGGTGGCCGAGAACTTACAGCCACTTAAAGAGCGTGTGGCCAAGCTGGTGGAACGTTACGAAGAGAGCGTGAACAACGTGAAAGAATGCGGCAACCAAGACAGGCAAGACTTCCTTGCACGCCGCCTTTACGAGATGACTGCCGAACTTTTCATGTCGTTGCTCATCATTGCCGACGCCTCGAAAGCTCCCGAACTCTTCGAAAAGAGTGCCAACGTGTACGTTCGCCTTACCGAAGAGGCGGTTATTGGCAACCATGCATTCATCGCCAACTTTAAGGTGGAAGACTTGGAATACTACAAATCGCGCTAAAAAGGAGTCACCTCCTACACCTCTCCAAAGAGGAGAAGGGGGAATGATGTGCCCTATATCTTGGGGCTTTAACTCTCAGCCTACACAATGCTGAACAACAAAGGGGCGTATTACCATTCATTGGTAGCACGCCCCTTTTATCTTCAATGGCTAAACTAAACTAACCTTGTAAGACTCTTAAGCCAAAAGCGAGTTGACAAATTAACAAGTTGACAAGTGAACAAATTAACGAATTGACAAGTAAACAAGCTGACGAGTTAGCAGGCGAAGCCATCGTTTCACCTTTTCACTCTTTCACCATTAGGAGTTAAGAAGTTATGGAGTTAAGGAGTTAAGCCAAATGTGTAGGTGGCGTTAGCCATTTTTTCACCTTTTCACCCTTTCACCTTTAAAAGGCGCAGCCATTTTTTCACCCTTTCCCCCTTTCACCTTTTCACCTTTACACCATCTGCCCAATCAGTTCTTCCCTATCCCCAGGCAGCATGTCAATAACAGGAATCTCAACCATAGTATAGCATCCTGGCTGCAAACGCATGGAGGCGCGAGCCACATTAACCAGCACCTGAGCCGTTAGTGCAGGGTTGTTGATGCTCATGTCGAAAGAGAAATGCTGGTTTTGGGTCTTTCCGCTAACACCTTTGCGCACCAAATGAACACCATGACCCATGTCGCGAACCTCGTCTACCGACTTCACTGCAAACACATGCGTCTCGTCGTTAGCGAAATACGGGTCGGCCTTTACCTCCGCTGCCACATCTTCAAGGCGTGCGCCATCCTCCAATTCCACATAAACCATCCTGCGATGAATGCCTTCGCCCAGAGGGATAGTCATCGAAAGGGCATTCTTAACCCCCTTCTTACTGCGCACGCACACGCTGTGTCCCATGCTCATACCTGGTCCAAAGTTTGTGTACGACAAGCCTTTGGGCGCCAAACTCTGCATCAACATGCGCACGATAGAGTCTGAACCTGGGTCCCATCCAGCCGAAATAACGCTCACCCTGCCATGTTCCTTGCACACAGGCATTAGCTCTGCGCGATAGTTCACGATGCCGGAGTGGATGTCGAAGCTGTCTACCGTGTTTATTCCCATAGCCAAATAACGTTTGGCGTATGTCGGACACTCGCGCGTAGGCAAAGCCAAGATAGCCACATCCACATCGTGCAGCTCGGCAATATCGGCCACCACCTCATACCTTTCCAGTTCCATCGGCTTTTCTTTCGCCCCTTGTCGCCTTACGATACCAGCCACTTCAAAGTCGGGAGACGCCTCCAACGCTTGTAACGTATATTGTCCAATGTTGCCATAGCCCACTACGGCCGCTCTAATCTTTTTCATATTCTTAAATATTTATGTATTGTTATCATCTTCTTTATCACCTGCTTGCGATGTCGCAAACACGTGTCTGTCGCACCAGATACGTGTTTCTGCGACATACAAAAGTAGTGTATTACCATGAAATAACGGCAAACAAGCCGATTAAAAAACACCCATCGCCATGCAATTAGTGTTAAAACAGGCACAATCTTATCTTATATCAACGCCCGACACAGCCGTTATCGTACACCTATTATTATATAAGAACCACCACCCCTGCGCCACAATCAAGCCATTTATCCTCATGTTTTACGCACCGCCATCGATACATAAAACATGTTATTTAATTTGTTTAAAGCGTAATATTGCGTATATTTGCAACTTAAACACCATATTTTAGTTATAAATTCAAACATCCGCATTATGAAAAGAACGCTACTCATCTTGTTCTGTTGCCTGTGTTATGCAGCATACGGACAATCTTTACAAGCCAATTTCTATGCCTTAGGAGGAACTACACCTTATTATAGTATGGGGTGGGACTCGGTGGAAGAAGCCAACAAGTGGAAATACTTCGCCCTTAACAAAACTGCCACGTGGCAATTATTCGAACAACCAAGCTGGAAAGGGCTGAAACCCTTCTCTTACTTCAACCCCAACAGCAAGTTCTCACTGGGAATTAGCTACTCCAACAAAAAGCAAAAGGAGACCGCCCAGTCGCCCCAAATAACCATCAAGCCCAACAGCACGTGCAGCTTTTACGCCTGTTTCAGTCCTGGGTTGTTGGTCTTTGCCAAGTGGAAACTACTTATCACCGATGTAGACACAAAGGAAACGACAGAATTACTGGATGCTTTCAAATGGTCGCAAGACAATGCTTTCGACGGTCCCAACTGGAACAAGTTCAACGTAAACCTATCTGCCTACGCCCAAAAGAAGGTGCAATTCTCCTTCGTCTATGAGGGTTCAGGTGGCGAAGACGTGTTTATCGACGGATTTGAAGTATCGCAAAACGATGCAAATGCCACCTCCATCCACATCGTTGAGGGCGAAGAAGTGGCGTTTTACAATTCTTCCGTAGGCAAGGTTACGTCTTATAATTGGAAGTTTGAGGGCGGAACGCCCAATGTTTCCACCGACGAGAACCCCAAAGTTGTATATGCAAAGGCTGGAACTTACCCCGTAACGCTCACCGTTAGCAATGGTACAGAAGAGCACACCTTTACGCGCGAGGCCTATGTAAACGTAAGCAAGAAGGCTCCGCAAGCCTTTATCGGGGTAGAACCCGGCGGTTATCTCTCGCCATTCGTTGGCCGTTTCATCGCCTTAGGCTCGTCGCTCACGTTTAAAGACCTCTCTAAGGGCAACCCCACCCAATGGCAATGGTCGTTCAAGGGGGCAAACATCGAGCAGAGCAACGAGCAAAACCCCACCGTAACCTACAACAAGCAGGGTGTATTTAGTGTGGGCTTGCGTGCCACCAACGATGCCGGAACCAGCAAAGATGCGCTAGTAAACTACATACAAGTGGGTGGACAGCAGCACATTTGGAACATAACGCCCGAAGAAAACCCCAACATCAATGTCATTGGACTGGGATATTATGGCTTCTATGCAGGCTCTAACTGGCTCGGCATGTCTAAGTTTGCCGAACGTTTCGATGCACCACAGGCCAAGGCCGAGGTAAAAAGCGTTGACGTCTACTTTGGTTCTACGGTCACGGTTAGTCCTAATGCCGAAATAAGCGTTGCCTTAACGCTGGCCGACGACAAGGGTATGCCGGGCCAAGTGCTCGCCACGTCCACGCTAAAAGCGTCTGAATTGGTTTACGACAACAATGCGATAAAGCCTACCACCTTCACTTTCAACACGCCTGCAACGGTAGAGAAGGAGTTCTTCGTTGTCATTGGCGGACTGCCCAACAACGACGAGGGCAACAATTCGGACAAGATTGCCATCCTTTGTCTGCGTAGACAAGCGAAAGAAAAATCCACAACATACCATCTCTTGGCCGACGAAGACGGCAACAACAAGCCCACTGGCACCTATACATGGTATCGCAACGACGACGAACCTTTGTCGATGGCTGTTTGTCCATTGCTATCTTACGACCTTTCCACCACTGCATTGCCACGCAATAAGGCCAATGCGAGCGAGACCCCATTGCGTTTCGACGGCAACAACCTACTCACCGCCGCCGATTACGATGCCATTGAGGTGTACGCCATGCACGGTGCACGTGTATTATCAGTCACAAAGCCACCCCACGTGCTATCACTACGACAGCTCCCTGCGGGAGTCTACGTTGTGAAAGCCACTAGGGGCAAGGTGCAAGACACGCTCAAAGTGGTGAAGGAGTAGGTAGTAAAGTAGTAAGTAGTAGGGTGGTAAGTAGTAGAGTAGTAAGTAGAAAGGTAGTAAGTAGTAAGGTAGTAAGTAGTAAGGTAGTAAGTAATAAGTAGTAAAGTAGTAAGTAGTAGGCAGTGGGTAGTAAGGAGTAGGAATTAAGGAGTAAAAGAGTAAGTAAGTGCACTTACCACTTATGCCTTACCGCTTACCATCTTACCACCCTACTACTTACCACTCTACTACTTACCACTTACTACCCTACTACTTACCACCCTACTACTTACCACTTTACTACTTACTACTTTCTACTTACTACTCTACTACTCTACTACTTACTACTTACTACTTACTACTTACTACTTACTACTTACTCCTTACTACCTTACTACTTACACCCCTACTACTTACCACTTACTACTTACCACCTTACCACTTACTACTTACTACTTACTACTTACTACCTTACTACCTTACTACCTTACTACCTTACTACCTTACTACCTTACTACTTACTACCTTACTACTTACTACCTTACTACTTACTACCTTACTACTTACCCCCTACTACTTACCACCCTACTACTTACTACTTACCACCCTACTACTTACTACCCTACTACTTACTACCTTACTACTTACTACCTTACTACTTACTACTTACTACTTACCACTTACCACCCTACCACTTACTACTTACTACTCTACTACTTACTACTCATCTACTTACTACTTACCACTTACTCCCCCCATTTAAGCAAATTATATTTTGTCGTTACCACCATTTACCTTAACTTTGCATCACGTAAAGAGCCGCTAACCGCAAGGCTCACCACGCCATTACATCCCAAACCCATGCGCAAAGAAACCCTAACACTGTACGAACTGAACCAAATGGTGCGCGATGCGCTCGCCATAACCATGCCCGACGAATATTGGGTAGAGGCCGAAATCTCTGAAATGAGGGAGGTTCGCGGCCACTGTTACATGGAGTTGGTGCAGAAAGACTCGGCGGGAAACACGCCCGTGGCCAAGGCATCGGCCAAGTGTTGGAAGAACAAATGGGCGTTTTTGCGCCCCCACTTCGAACGCAACGCCAACCAAATACTACGTGCAGGACTGAAAGTAAGGCTCTTGGTGTACGCCGATTTCCATGAAGCATACGGTTTTTCGTGGATTGTGGCCGACATAGACCCCACTTACACGCTGGGCGACATGGCGCGCAAGCGGCTCGAAATTGTGCGGACACTGAAACAACAAGGCGTGTTCGACCTGCAAAAAGACTTTCGCCTGCCGCTATTTGCGCAGCGTGTGGCCGTTATTTCTAGCGAACAAGCGGCTGGTTACGGCGATTTCTGTCGTCATCTGCACGAAAACGAATGGCATCTGCATTTCTCGGTACAGCTTTTTGCCGCCACCATGCAGGGCGAAGGCGTTGAACGGAGCGTCATTGCAGCCCTCAACGCCATCAACGAGCGGCTAGCCGACTTCGATGTGGTGGTTATCATACGCGGCGGAGGGGCCACCAGCGACCTCAGTGGCTTTGACAGTTTGCCATTGGCCGAGAATGTGGCCAACTTCCCCCTACCAATCATCACCGGCATCGGGCACGACCGCGACGAAAGCGTGCTAGACATGGTGTCTTTCCGCCGTGTAAAAACGCCCACTGCTGCGGCTGCTTTTCTGGTAGAACACCTCGCGGAAACCTACCAACGCATTCTCGATGCACAAGAAGAGATGGTGCACCTAGTGCAAAGGCGCATGGAATTGGAGCGCATCCAACTGGCCCGACTTACCGAAAAAGTACCGATGTTGTTTTCGTTGGTGCGCACAAGGCAAGAGAAAAGGCTCGAAAACATGGCTTTGCGCATGCAAAACACCATAACAACCACCTTGCAAAGGCAAGACTTGCGCCTGCAACGGCTGGCACTTGCCCTGCCAACCCACGCCGAACGCTTGCTAACAAAGGCCGCACATCGCCTCGAACTGCTGCAACAAGCCGTCAAGTCGCACGACCCCATCTTACTGCTTAGCAAGGGTTACAGCATCACCACGTGCGGCGGAAAGGTGGTACGCAATGCCAACAACCTGCAAAAGGGCGATGTTATCGTTACCCAACTGCAAAAAGGTAAGGTGAAATCTGTTGTTGAATAAGGATTTGAGTTGGTGAGTTTATGAGTTTGGGAGTTTATGAGTTGGTGAGTTTGGAAGTGAATTAGTAAGTTTGCAAAAACCAATAAGCCCATTACGCTCAATAACAAATAAGCTTATAAAGCCAAACACTCATAAACTTAATAACTCACCAACTCATAAACTCAATAACTCACACAACTCATAAACTCATAAACTCAATAACTCATAAACTCAATAACTCACACAACTCACCAACTCATAAACTCATAAACTCAAATTATGGCTAAACAAGAAATAAAATATGAAGAGGCTGTGGCACAACTAGAAGCTATTGTTCGCCGAATGGAAACAGGCGAACTCGACCTCGACTCGCTTGCCGATGAACTGAAAAAGGCTCAAAAACTTATCAAGATGTGCAAAGACAAATTAACTAAGACCGACGAGGAAATAAAGAAAATGCTAGAAGAAGGACAAATGTAGACTATTATTAAAGGTCCACAAGTGCTGAATCCAAGCATATTTTAATGTAAATTTAGAACAAAGTTACGAACAAGATATGGGAACTCACATGGGATGCCGTTTGAGAAATAGCAGAGTTTTGCTCCGCCTATGCTCGCGAGATACGCTCTAATCTTGTAAATGGTAATTAAAAACTAGTTAGCAGAATTGACGTTAAACTAAATAGGTAAACATGATAAAATCAATCTCGTTATTAATCACTGCATTCGCATTAAGCTGTAATGTTTATGCCCAACACAATGTAAAGTCGCTCTCGTTGCAACCTAAAATCGGTGTTGGTCTTTCAAAATTAACCAACCATTACGACTCCGATTTCAGAACAGGCCTTGTGGTTGGCTTTGAAACAGAATATCAAATTAAGCCGAAACTGGGTTTGTCTGCAGGTTTGCTTTACTCTCAACAAGGAGCAAAATACTCGCTTGGAGATGAAAACCACCACTACGAGTACAACTATTTTAACATTCCGGTGTTAGCCAATTTTTATGTAGCAAAGAACCTAGCCTTAAAGGTGGGCTTACAACTTGGTTTAAAGTCGAGTAGCAAAGACTTCTTTGAAAGTAGAGGCTGGGAAACTTCGCGGGTTAACGACAACATTAGAGATGTTGATGTAGCCTTACCTTTGGGCATATCCTACGAACTGGGCAAGTTTGTTGCAGATGCACGTTATAATTTCGGCCTTACCGAAGTGAGGGTACGTTCTCAATTTAGTGTTTTCCAATTCACACTCGGCTATCGTTTCGACTTGATAAAAGGGAAAGCGCAATAATCATCGCCTCAGCAGTAAGTACACGTCATTTAGCTAAACATCGTTTAATCTGTTCACGGCGGTTTGTTAAAGAGTTAGCCATTGAAAATGGCAGGTACAATGTGAAAAGGCATTCCACAAAGCATATCTCAGTATCCCAAGCCCCATTAAAAAGGGTGTCTTGGGATACTTTTTTTATGAAGTCAGGGTTAAGCCAAATCGGTCATTACATCTTTGTCTAGTACTTCGTACACGAGAGGGGGTGTTTATCTTGGTATAGTAGCACAAAGATAATAAACTTCGCTCAATTTATAGAAATATTAAAATTCAAGACTACCTTATTGTTAATTACGGTGCTAATATTTTACAAACTGATTGTTTCCGCCAGCCTATTCTAGCGAAAGCAAACGTCCAGAAGTATGCTATTTAGCAGGATTTTCGGTCTTTCGCATTTATTTTTTGTCTATTTTTGAGCACAACACAAGCAAAATGCACCATTTTGCCTTTCTAGATTGTCGCCGACTCGCAAATTTGCGCCACCCCCAAAACGACTTTTAATGGTCAAAACATCACCTTTTTAAGCGGGTTTTTCCACTAAGTATGTCTTTCTTTACCATTCACAGCACCCAAAAAGCCAACATACAAGATGCAAGAATATACATTCCATCTTGCGTTTTGCGGCATTCCGCCTTGCGTTTTGTAGCATTTTACCTTGCATTTAGCAGCAAAACGCCTTACGTTTTGCTGCATTTCGCACTGCGTTTTGCTGCATTTTACCTTGCGTTTTGCCGCTAAATGCAGTGCTATTTGCAGCAAATAGCACTTTTTTTGTTGTTAATTGCCCACCATTCTGTATAAATACGCATTTATGCACCGCAAAATGGTTTGCTAACATTATACAGGCTAATGCCAATTTTAGCCCCAAAGAACCTCCGCGAGAATTGAAAATTTGCCACAGAATGGGCAATTGGTGAACGGCGAGGGCACTCTCGATGTTAAAATTTACACCGAAAACTTTACGTTCTCCCAAAAAAACAAGATGTGTTTAACAACTAACAAGGCAAAGATAAGCATAAGGCATTTCGCGCTATACAATACAAATCTTAACCATCATAACATCCAACAAGACAAAGACAAGCATAAGGCATTTCGCGCTATGCAATACAAATCTTACCCCTCATAACATTCAACAAGACAAAGACAAGCATAAGGCATTTCGCGTTATGCAATACAAATCTTAGCAATACTTATGCCCGATGCGGGTTAAAACGCTACGGATTAACGCGTGCAGCAACCAATAAAAGGCATTAAGCCAACAAGTTGTAAGCCAGCAAACCCGCCAACGTAAGCGCCACAAAGAGTGCCACAACACCCGCGCAACCCTTTCGTTGCGGTTCGCCAAGATAATCGTTGGCCCTAGAAGGTTCAGGTCTATGCGCGTTAGTGCCGTAAACACCCCTCCTGCGCTTTGGAGCATCCCGCTGCATCAGTTGGTTATACTTGTTCCAAAGTTTAAGGTATGTGGGGTCTGTTTCGCCCTTCACCATCTTCATATAGTTCAGTCGGCCGCGCAAAACCGCATACAAGGTGAGGTATTCACCATGTCCCCTAGTCTTACCATGTTGCTCACGATAAGCGCGCAAGGCAGCTTTGGCAGTCTCCCAATAGCCATAACGTTCCCACATATATAACAAGCTGCGTATCTGCCGTGCATATTCGCGCGTTACGTTCACCTTATGGCTCACCACAACGCCCGTAACCTGCTGCCTTCGTCCACGTCGTTGCAAGCGCGTTTTGCGGTCGTTCAGCCTAAATCCGTACTTCTCAACGATGGTAGAAACCTGCAAATAGAAACTTCCCGTTGGGCGCAGCACATCCTTGTCGCTGCTAAACGACATGTCATCGGCATAGCGCGAGTAGGTTGCCCCTATGCGTTGGGCGGCGGCAGCCAGTTCTTCGTCCATCTTTTTGCACACCATATTCGAGAGTGTTGGCGAAGTGGGAAATCCCTGCGGCAACACATCGCCCACGGGTTCGGCAGCAGTACACAGCCCCGAAAGCAGGCGTGCGGCCTCGGCAGAGCACTTTAAAGGCTCTGCCAACAAAACGTCTTCCACCATTTGCCTAGTAATGGAGGGGAAGAAATCTTTGATGTCGATGTTCAGGATGTAGCGTTTACCCACATGCTGTTGGGCATTTTGCACCACCGAACGCCCCTTTACAAAGCCGTAACACCAAGTTGTGGGTTCGTAATACTGCTGCAACAAGGCATTAAAGCCCTTTAACATGTACAACAAACTCTGATGGGGAGCCACGATAGCACGCGTTCCGCCGTGCTTTTTGTGCATGCGGTAGCGTTTTGCCCGGCGGTTGTCTTTACTGGTATCTGCAAAGCAAAGCATCTGGTTTCGCCTGAAACCGGCAAACACACCAATATTGCTGGCCAAGGTATTAAGAACATTGGTCAGCTCGTCGGCCGAGTATATGTATTGCAATTGGTTGCCAATTAGTGCTTTTAGGTTTACATCTCTATCAGTTCGGGCCATGCTATCTAGGTTTACATCGTAAAAATATAGGAATGCCGTAGAAGTTTACTTTATGGTAAAACCCATTTACCATAAACGATACTTTGTATCAAACTCTGACGAATACATCAGAAACTACCTCTAAATTTCTTCGGCTATTCCTATACGTTGGCAAAGATATACATTTCTTTTTATACTACAAGCGTTGCGTTATATGGTTTATGATTTATTTACATTTTGACATATACGCTGCAATTTCACTTCACACAAAAGGCGCAAATGATGTAAGCAGAACAGCAAATGCCACTTTTGAGCACACAATTAGCTTGTGCAAAGGCACTTACACCCCCTTCTTTCGCCTGCAAATGCAGTTTTTTATGCGCACACACAATAATGCGCAACGAGAGTCGTTATATAATAACGTATACGTACACATATAAAAAACATCATTAATGATTGAATATATCAAGGGCGACTTGGCCGAACTTACCCCAGCAATGGCTGTGATTGAGGCGGCCGGGGTGGGCTATGCGCTCAACATATCGCTGAATACATACACCGCTATCCAAGGTAAAGACAAGGTAAAACTGTTTGTTCACGAGGCATTGGTAACGGGCGGGCGCGACGATTCGTACACGCTTTATGGGTTCGCCACGCGCCAAGAGCGCGAACTTTATCGCTTGCTTATCAGCGTTTCGGGCGTTGGAGCCAATTCGGCACGCATGATTCTTTCGGGAATGTCGCCCGCCGAGTTGTGCAATGTCATTGCCGCCGGCGACGACAAGATGCTGAAAACCGTTAAAGGCATTGGCGCAAAGACGGCGCAACGCATCATCGTAGACCTGAAAGACAAGATTGTTACAAGCGGAGTGGCCCAAGAATTGTCGGTACCCACAAACGCAAACGCCACGGTTATGAACACAGACGTGAAGGACGAGGCCGTGGGCGCACTTACCATGCTGGGCTTTGCACCGGCTGCCTCGGCCAAAGTGGTGGTTGAAATACTGAAAGAACAACCCGAACTGCCCGTTGAACAGGTGGTGAAAGCGGCGTTGAAAATGATAAAGTGACCCTAAAAGGCGTGCTGCGAAGTAAGAAAATAAAAAGGACGTTGATGGTGGTGCTCGTCATTTGCTTGACGGGTTATGCCCTCGCTTTGCCCTTTGTGCAAGACAACAGAGGGCGAAGGCAAAACAACCGCACGCAAAGAAACGCCAACACGGCACCTGCAAGAAACGCCAACACGCCCCAAAACAACACGACTCAACGCGACGTGGAACGCCCCACCCTACCCGAAGACGAGCAACCGGAAGACACAACGCTGGTGATTGACAACGAAGACGCACCCGAAACACAAACCAACGACAACCCCCAAACAGCCCCTGCAACACCGCTTTGGCGCGTGCAGCCCACTACGCCCACCACTTATGGCGACCTATGGCAAAACGCAATGGACCTGAAACGCCCTGAAAACATGAAACAGGGGGTGGAATATAACGACACGCTTGACCGCTACCTGCTTGGAACGAAATGGGGAAGGACGTATCTGGGAACGCCTATTATGATGACACCCGACGAATATCGGCGTTGGAGCGAACGACAAGCACGCAACAGCTTTTTCAGGAAAAAGAACGACGAGATATACAAGGCGAAAGGCAAAGAGAAGTTCGACTTTACCGACATGCACTTCGACTTAGGTCCTGCCGAAAAGATATTCGGACCTGGGGGCGTGCGCATAAAAACGCAAGGTTCGGCAGAAATTCGTTTCGGCGCTACGCTTAAAAACATCGACAACCCATCTATACCCATCCGTAATCGCAAGACTACGACGATAAACTTCGACGAGAAGATTAACATCAACATGAACGGAAAGGTGGGAGATAAGGTGAACATGAACCTAAACTACAACACCGATGCCACCTTCGACTTTGATGCGCAGAGCCTTAAACTGAAATACGACGGTAAGGAAGACGAGATAATAAAGCTTGTTGAGGCTGGCAACGTGAGTTTTCCGGCCAACTCATCGCTCATCAAGGGGGCTAGTTCGCTCTTCGGCATACGTACTGATTTGCAATTCGGAAAATTGAAATTGCAACTCGTGGCGTCGCAAAAGAAATCGTCGTCGAAAAGCGTTTCTTCGCGCGGAGGTGTGCAACTAACGCCTTTCGAATTGGATGCAGCCAACTACGAAGAGAACCGACACTTCTTTCTTTCGCACTATTTCCGCGACAAGTACGACGAGTGGATGGCCTCGTTACCCACCGTTAAGAGTGGCATCAGCATCAATCGCGTGGAGGTTTGGGTAACAAACAAGACGGGAACAACCACTAACACGCGCAATATCGTGGCCCTTACCGACCTTGGCGAGGTGAGCCACATCTCTAATCCGCTGTGGGGCGCATCGGGATTGGTGCCTGCCAACAACGCCAACTCCGAATATCCGGCGATGGTTAGCACATACGTTGCAGCCCGCAACATCGACCAAACGTCGACAACACTCGACGGAATAGCGGGTTTCGTGGGCGGAAACGACTACGAAAAACTTCAAAACGCACGACTACTTCAACCCTCCGAGTACACCGTTAACACCACGATGGGCTACATTTCGCTAAGGCAAGGCCTGCAAACAGACCAGGTTTTGGCCGTGGCCTACGAGTACACTTACGGCGGAAACACCTATCAAGTGGGCGAATTTGCTGCCGACAACACCGACACCAATCAGGCGTTGTTCGTTAAATCGCTCAAAAACACCAGTAACAACCCGCGGCAAGGCAACTGGCATTTGATGATGAAGAACGTGTATTATCTGGCAACTTCGGTTGAGAAAGAGCGTTTCCGTCTAGACATCAAGTATCAAAGCGACACCACTGGCGTTTACCTTACTTACATTCCCGAAACGCAAGTAAAAGACCAACCCTTGATTAGGGTGATGGGTGCAGACCGACTTGACAACAACAATAAGGTGCATGCCAACGGCTATTTCGACTTCGTTGAGGGTTATACCGTAAGCAACGGGCGTGTGTTCTTGCCCAAGACACAGCCTTTCGGCAAGCACCTGTACAACTATCTTCGGGCCAAGGGCGTGCCAGATGCCGTTGCTCGCAGCTACACTTACGACCAATTGTACGACTCGACCAAGACCATTGCCAAACAAATTGCCGAGAAAAACAAGTTTATCCTTACTGGACAATTCCGCGGAACCAGTGCCAACGTCATCTCGCTTGGCGCATACAACGTGCCGCAAGGTTCGGTTGTGGTCACGGCTGGCGGCGTTAGGCTCACCGAAGGTGTAGATTACACCGTGGATTATTATGCCGGCGAAGTAACCATCCTTAACCAAAGCATCTTGGATGCAGGCACGGCAGTTAACGTTTCGCTAGAAAGCAACACCGACTATGGTCAACAACGCAAAACGATGTTCGGCCTAAACTGGGAATACAACTTTTCGAAAGACCTGCAACTAAGCGGTACCTTGCAGCACCTGACAGAGCAAGCACTGACCACGAAGGTGAATATGGGTGCCGAACCGCTGAACAATACCCTATGGGGACTGAACCTTAATTGGAAGAAAGAAAGCCAATGGCTTACCAATTTGCTCGACAAGATACCCTTTTTGCACGTTACTCAGCCCTCGCAGATTAGCTTTACGGGCGAGTTTGCCCACCTCATAGCGGGCCGTAACAAGGGAACGCAAGACAACGCCTCGTATCTCGACGACTTTGAAACCACAAAAAGCTCGCTCGATGTTAGCACACCCACCTCGTGGACGCTGGCCAGCACGCCCTCGATGTTTGCCGAACACAACGACAAAGCCACGCTTAACAGCGGATTTAACCGCAGTCGACTGGCTTGGTACACCATAGACCCGCTGTTTACTCGAAGAAGTAGCTCGCTAACGCCCTCGCATATCAAGGGCGACTTGCAACAATTGTCCAACCATTACGTGCGCGAAGTGCCCGTAAGAGAGCTTTTTCCCAAACGCGACCAAAACAGTTATGGCGGCGTTTCAACCCTATCGGTGCTCAATTTGGCCTTCTATCCGGCCGAAAGAGGACCTTACAACTTCAATCCCGACCTTAACCCCGACGGTACACTCGACAATCCCGACAAGCGTTGGGGCGGTATGATGCGCAAACTTGACACAAACGACTTTGAGGCTGCCAACATCGAGTACATCGAATTCTGGATGCTCGACCCCTTTATCTATTCTAACCGCCAGCCCAACGCCAACGACTATGGCGGCGACTTCTACCTCAACCTGGGCGAAGTGAGCGAAGACGTGCTGCGCGACGGCAAGAAATTCTACGAAAGCGGCATGCCTGTGGACGGTTCACAAAGCTTTGTTACCACCCAATGGGGTAAGATACCCACCCAAGCCACCACAACTTACGCCTTCGCAACATCACGTGGAGCGAGGGCATTGCAAGACGTTGGGTTTAACGGATTGAACGATAACGAGGAGCGTTCGTTCCCCGCTTACCAGTCGTTCCTTAACGCGGTAAGGGGCAGGGTGAATGCTGCCGTGTTCGATTCGATACAGGCCGACCCCGCCAACGACAACTACCACTACTTCCGCGGCTCTGATTACGACCGTGCCGAACTGCCCATCTTGCAACGATACAAACGCATAAACAGCCCCCAAGGAAACTCGCCCGACAGCGACCAACGCAGCGAAAGCTACGACACGTCGTACAAGTCTACGCCCGATGTAGAAGACATCAACCAAGACTATACGCTCAACGAATACGAAAAATACTACCAATACCACGTATCGCTGCGCCCACAAGACATGGTGGTGGGCCGTAACTTCATCGTAGACAAGCGCGAAGCATCGGCATCTCTGCGCAATGGCACCAACGAAAACGTTACTTGGTATCAGTTCCGCATCCCCGTTCGCGAATACGAAAAGCGGTTCGGTTCCATCTCCGACTTTTCTAGCATCCGTTTCATGCGTATGTTCCTCACGGGCTTTAAGCGTCCCATCGTTTTGCGTTTCGGTTCGCTCGATCTTGTGCGGGGTGAATGGCGTAGTTACGAACAAAACCTTAGCAACACGGCCTCACAAACAGGAAGGATGTCGGTTAGTGCCGTAAGCTACGAAGAAAACAGCGACAAAACGCCTGTCAACTATATCCTTCCGCCTGGAATAGAGCGCGGATCCGACCCCAACCAGCCGCAAATGGTGGAGAACAATGAGCAAGCCCTGAGCCTTGTTGTGGACAATCTAAGTCAGGGCGAAGCGAAAGCCGTGTACAAAAACACCACTATCGACCTGCGACAATATCGTCGTTTGCAGATGTTTGTGCATGCCAACGCGCTCGAGCCCAACGCCACAGCCTTGGCCAACGGCGAGTTGTCGGTGTTCATTCGCTTGGGTAGCGACTACAAAAACAACTTCTACGAATACGACATTCCCCTATCGCTCACGCCAGCACGCCGCTACAACGACCGCGCGTGGGCAGAAAGTCGTGCCGTTTGGCCCGAAGAAAACATGCTCGACATAGCCCTCAACGTGTTTACCAACTTAAAGAAGGCACGCAATAAGGCACGTGCCACGGGGTTAGCCTCGTTTACTTCGCTATACAGTGCCTACGATGTTGATAAACCCAAGAACAAGGTTAGCATTATGGGTAACCCCACTTTGGGCGAGGTTAAAACCATTATCATCGGCGTGCGCAACAATGCCGCCACACAAAAAAGTGGCGAAGTGTGGGTGAACGAACTGCGATTGAAGGAATATGAGAACGAAGGCGGATGGGCTGCACAAGGAAACCTTAACGTGCAACTATCCGATTTCGGCACGCTTAACCTGCAAGGACGATACGTTTCAGAAGGTTTCGGCGGACTGGAAGACGGCGTTGCCGACCGCGCCAAAGACAACTTTAAGGCTTACAGCATAACAACAAATCTCGAATTGGGCAAGTTCTTCCCCGAAAAAGCCAAGGTTTCGGCCCCGCTTTACTACTCGCGAACACAAGAAGAAAGCAGTCCGAAGTACAATCCACTCGACACCGACTTGCGCCTTAAAGATGCTCTCGATGCGGCAAACCGCCAAGAACGCGACTCGATTAAGAGCATTGCCATACGGCGTACCACCAATACAAACTTCTCGTTGTCTAATGTTCGCATAGGAATACAGAACAAACGCCACCCCATGCCCTACGACCCGGCCAACTTCTCGTTCTCGTACAGCAACTCTTCGCGTTTCACTAGCGGCGAAACAACCGTCTACGAACGCGAAAACAACTGGCGTGCCGCAATGGCATACAATTGGACTCCCGTGTACAAACCCCTCGAACCATTTAAGAATATCAAAAGCAAGAGCAAGTGGTTAGACATTCTTAAACGGTTCGGGCTGAACTGGCTGCCTCAAAATCTCTCGTTCAACTCCGACATCAACCGCAGTTATTACGAACTGCAAGAGCGCGACATGGAGAGCAAAGGCGGCGACCGCTTACCGCTAACCTTTAATTCGCAATTCCTTTGGAACCGCGACTTTGCCATCCGTTGGGACCTAACGCGCAACCTGCACGCCAATTTCCAAAGTGCAACACACGCCGAAGTGGAGCAACCTTACACACCCGTTAACAAAGACCTGTACGCCGAACGCTACCAAGCTTGGAAAGACTCGGTGTGGAACAGCATACGAAACTTCGGCACGCCGCTAGACTATAACCAGTCGTTCACCCTCTCCTATCAACCGCCGCTCAACCTGCTGCCCATCTTCAATTGGGTTAATGCCGACCTCACCTATAACGCCACCTATCGTTGGGTTCGCGGTACACAACTCGAAGACGGTTCTTCGTTGGGCAACACCATTGCCAACAACCGCGACTTAAATCTCAACGGAACGTTCGACCTCGTACGCCTTTACAACCAAATACCTTTCCTTAAAAAGGCCAACGAACGCTTTAACCGCGAGCCAAACACTGCCGAACTGAACCGAAAACGCGAAGAAAGACAGGCCGAACAGCGGAGAAAGGCGCAAGAACGCAAGGCTATGGAGGCCCGAATGAAGGGTAAAGGCGTTACGCCCGATGGTCAAAAGATTGATAATAACGAGACTTTGGCGCAACAGCAACGCAACGAATTGCCCAAAAACCGCAACAGTTTTGAGCAAGAAATAACCCTCATGCCCGACTCAACCCTCATCATCAGCCACAACAAACGCTCGAAACGACTGATGGTTACGGCACGAACAGAAGACGGCAAACGTTTCCCACTGAAGTTTAAAACCAGTGGCGAAAACAGCATACGCATAATTAGCAAGGTAGACTCGGCACTAAGGCTGAAACTAACCGTAACTCCGCGGCAGCCACAAGAAAAGCAATCGTGGTACGAAACGGCGCAAACCGTGGCGCGCGTGCTGATGATGGTGCGCAACGTAAGCATCTCTTACCGCAACCAATACGCCATATCGCTACCCGGTTTCATGCCGCGCATTGGCGACGCATTCGGTCAGGCGCGCCTTCCCTCCGCCCTTTCGCCCGGCTTAGACTTTGCTTTTGGACTTACAGACGACTCTTACATCAATAAGGCACGCAATATGGGATGGTTGCTCGACAACGACTCTATCGCCACACCTGCCGCGACTACCAAGACCGAAGACCTGCAACTGCGCATGACACTCGAACCTGTGCGCAACTTAAAGATAGACCTGCACGCCTCGCGAACGCAAACCACGGCGCGAAACATCCAATATATGTACGCCGGAACACCCACAACACAAAACGGAACGTTTATGATGACCACCATATCTATACGTAGTGCGTTTGAGGGAATGGGTTCGGCGGCCAACGGATACCGCAGTGCATCGTTCGAAAGGTTCTGCAATGCCCTCGATGCCTTCCGCAATCGTGTGGAATCGCAATACGTAGGGGCACGCTATCCCGCAGGAACAAGTATGGCAGGTGCGGTGTTTAATCCGGCCAACGGAGCAGTAGACCGATATGGTTCGGACGTAATGATACCCGCTTTCCTCAACACTTACACGGCGATGGGCGGCTCTTCGCTCAACATTTTCCCTACATTGGCGCGCCTGCTGCCCAACTGGACCCTCCGTTATAGCGGTTTAGGCAAGCTGCCTTGGCTGCGCGACCACTTCAAAAGCGTAAACATCAACCACGGCTATAAGAGCATTTACGCCGTTGGAGCCTACGCATCGTACAACACCTTTGTTGAATACATGAACGGATTGGGTTTCATCAGCGACGTTACAACGGGCAATCCCCTTCCGCGAAGTCTGTACAACGTGGCCAATGTAAGCATAAACGAGGCTTTCTCGCCACTGCTTGGCGTAGACATGACCTTTAACAACAACCTCACCGCTAAGGTTGAGTATCGCTCAACGCGCGTGTTGAACCTCAGCATGACAAGCGTTCAGATAAACGAGGCCGTCAGTCGCGACTGGGTTGTGGGCATGGGCTATCGCATCAACAACTTTAAACTCTTTGGCATGCGTGCGCCACGCGCCAAGAAAACAAAGGCCAAACGCACCGACGCCAACGAAAGTACAGCCACAAGCAGCAGTTCGCAGGGCAACACCAACCACGATTTAAACATGCGTCTCGACCTAAGTTACAGGTCGCAGGCTAGCATCAGTCGCGACATTGCAACCCGAACAAGTGCGGCAAGCAGCGGTAACACGGCCATTAAGATTAGTTTCTCGGCCGACTACACGCTCTCGCGCCTGCTCACCATGAGCTTTTTCTACGACCGACAAACCAATACGCCACTGTTAAGTAGCAACAGCTACCCCACCACAACGCAAGACTTTGGCCTAAGCCTTAAATTCTCGCTCACCAGATAAAGGTCATAAACTTTGGGCTTAGCATTGGCAGACCGATACTTACGCAAAGGCATCAACACAGACATGAAAACCGCTTATGGGTTCATGAGTTTATAAATTCATTAGCTTGCAAGTTAATGAGTTTGTTAGTTTATCCCATATCGGTCGCAGAAAAAAATGCGTTCATTTTGCCAAAGGAAAAAAATAAACACGCGCAAATCAAATCAAGAACCCATCAACTCAAAAGAGCACCAACTCAAAAGCCCACCAACGCAAAATCTTAAATTATTATTTTTTCTTTTACAAAACCGCTCAAATTTTCGCTCCGTTCTAGCGAAAATATCGGTTATAAAGTAGGTAAATTGCCATTATTCCTGGCCTTTCACTCCTTTTGTTTTGTCTGTTTTGAAGAACAAAACCTGCATTTTGCACCATTTAGCCTTTCTAGTTTGGTCGCCCGCCCATTATTTTTTGCGCCCAACAACCCACTTTTAGCCCCTAAAACCCACTTTTTAACGGTTATTTTGCCCTTTTCAGCCATGCGTTTCATGGTTCCAAAAGGTTTTGTTTATACCATAGCAATGTATTTTTATGCTTTTCACCTTGCGTTTAGCACCATTTTGCCCTGCATTTAGCACCATTTTACCTTGCGTTTTGCACCAAAACGCACTGCATTTAGCACCAAAACGCACCGCATTTAGCACCAAAACGCAGTGCATTTAGCAGCAAAACGTACGTTATTTTGCTGAAAAGGGTCCAAAAACTGGTACAAACAGCACTCTTTTGAAATAAATATTCATTTTGTCGCATTCACATACTAACCCTTTTTTGCCCCAAAAACAACCTTCGCGAGAATCGGTTTTTTGCGGCAAGTTGGCGATTGGTGGACAAAAAAGGCACTCAGAATGTTAAATTCCTTACTAAAAACTAGACAAAAAATAATTATCCCATATACACGCGCAGGGACAACGGAACGGGGGAACATGTACACTTACAAGCACCAAGGCGAGCGGTTGTAGGGCATGCAAGACGATTTCATATAATAGTTTATTTGGTGTGCGACAATAATTGTTCAAGCAACGGAAGTGCCTTATTCAATCCACCTACCCTGACAAGAGCTCCCCAAACCTGTTCAAATTTCTTCCACCCTCCTGTGTACATAAGGTGCGTAATTCGCTGCGTAAGGGTCGTATCATGACTACACGCACGAAGGATGTTGTTCCATGAATAGAAAGACCTACATGCCCAGTCATAGCCTGCTTTTAATTGCTCTGCGGTAAGACCCCTTGTTTGATATACAACTGTGCGTGTGTCATACTTACTCCAATCGTAGGTGAGTATTCTTCCTTCAGCTTCCATTCGTTGAAACTGTCGTGTGCCGGGGTATGGGGTTAGTATATGATATGTTGCGGTTGTGATTGCGTTATCCACTCCCCAATCAACAGTACGGCGAAAGACATCTGCGTCATCGTGGTCTAATCCGAACACAAAACTGCCATTGATCATGATACCAAGGCTATGCAGCCGCTGAACTGCTGCACTATAATCGCGCTGAAGGTTCTGACATTTGTTGCTTGCCTTTAAGTTTTCTGGCGAGAATGTCTCAAAGCCGATGAAAACACTCCGCATTCCTGCTTCGGCAGCCTTCTCTATAAGATCGCCTTCAAGGATAGATTGAACCGTTGCTGCGCTTTGAAAAACGCGATTCATGCCTTTCATGCCCTCAAACAGTTCGGCAGCAAACCTTTTACTGCCAAGCAAATGGTCATCTAGAAAATAAAGGTGTCTGCCTGGAAGTGCGTCGATTTCTTTCAAAGCCGCATCAACACGAGCCGTATAAAAGGATTTTCCACCCTCATAAAAAGCATCCTTATAGCAGAAATCACAATGATGCGGACATCCCCTTGATACGACAAGCGAATTAGGAACAAAATACTTACTGCGCTTTATAAGATCGCGACGAACGGGAGGAATGTCTTCAATAGAACGCCATTTTGCGGAATATCGCTTTTGTGCACAACCGTTTCTGAAATCATTGATAAATCTAGGAAACGCCTCTTCGCCAGGTCCTATTATAATGGTATCGGCATGCAAGGCCCCCTCTTCGGGAAGTGCAGTAATATGTAACCCGCCCATAACGACATATACCCCACGACTCCTGTAACTATCCGCTATGGCGTAAGCCCTATATGCATTTGTTACATATACTTGAATACATACCAAATCGGGAGTATCGGTTAGGTCTAGCTTCTCTACATGCTGATCTAAAAGCACAACTTCATCATCGTCGTGGAAATATCCTGCTAGTGTTGCCAACCCTATTGGAGGAAACAGCGAATATTTTATAGGGCGCCAATATGGGCTCTTTGCCTCATCCAAAGATGGCAAAATCATCTTCACTTTCAACGGCCTTCTCATTTCAATAGTATTAAATCGTGCCTTCATTCGTCTTAGTAAAAAGGTAAACCATTTTTCACCATTAGGAGTTAAGGAGTTATGGAGTTAAGGAGTTAAGCCAAATGTATAGGTGGCGTTAGGGTAATAGGACTTGTCAGACTTGTCAGACCTGTCTGACCAGTCTGACTGGTCCGAAAGCTAGTGACAGAATGGCAAAGACACTAGGCATACCTCTCCCCTTGGAGAGGGGTTGGGGGTGAGGCTTTACTCTCAACATTTCATCCTTTCGCACAGATACTCAACAATATCTTTGGCCACTTCTGTCTTCGATTTAAAGCCGAACTGCCTTTTCTCGGTAGCCGAAATAATGTTTACCATGTTGTTGTCTGTTCCAAAACAAGTGCCCTCATTGCGCAGAGAGTTCAGCACAATGAAGTCTAAGTTCTTGCTTTCGAGTTTCTTTTGCGCATTCGTTTCCTCGTTATTGGTTTCCAAGGCAAAGCCAACCAGCACCTGATTTCCTTTTTTCTCCCTACCCAACGCCGCGGCAATGTCGTGCGTAGCGGCAAGTTTTAAGGTAAGCCCATCGCCTTCGCGCTTTATCTTTTGTGCAGCAACGGCAGCAGGTTTAAAGTCGGCCACGGCAGCACACAATATTGCGGCATCGGCATGGGCAAACTCGGCTACACAAGCGGCGTGCATCTCGTCGGCACTTTCCACGTCGATGCGCCTAATGGCAGCAGAACATTGCAAGCTTACAGGACCAGCGACAAGCACCACGTCGGCACCTCTTCGGCAGCATTCTTCGGCTAAGGCAAAGCCCATCTTTCCCGAAGAGTAGTTGCCGATAAAGCGAACGGGGTCTATCTTCTCGTAAGTTGGACCGGCCGTAATCAGCACTTTCTTGCCAGCCAGCTGCCTTTGGGCTGTACAGGTACGGCCGTTATCCTCGCCTTCAAAATACTTTTCAAGCGTAGCCACGATGCTTTCGGGCTCTTCCATACGTCCTTTTCCTTCCAACCCACTGGCCAAAAAGCCAGCTTGCGGCTCGATAATGATGTTGCCCACCTGCCTAAGCCGGTCTATATTGGCCTGCGTTGAGGGGTGAGCATACATGTCCAAATCCATTGCAGGCGCAACAAACACAGGCGCTTTCATCGAGAGATAGGTTGTGATAAGCATGTTATCGGCAATGCCGTGAGCCATCTTGCCCAACGAACTGGCCGTGCATGGCGCAATAAGCATGGCATCGGCCCAGATGCCTAGGTCGACATGCGAGTGCCATGTGCCGTCGCTCGCTGCGAAAAACTCGCTCATTACGGGTTTCCCACTCAGTGCAGAGAGCGTAACGGGCGTGATAAACTGCTTGCCAGCCTCGGTTATCACCACCTGCACTTCGGCTCCTTGCCTCACCAGCAGGCGCAGAATAAGGCAGGCTTTATAGGCGGCTATGCTACCCGTTATGCCCAATACGATTTTCTTTCCTTTCAACATGTGTCGCAGAGACTTAAAAAAGGCAAGCCGACATCAACGTCCGCCAAAGCCCTTTAACCTAATACGCGTAAGAACTTGCTTGGTGTTGTTGGTGAAATCGGCCTGTAACATCCAATTGTAATAGCCGGGATCGCGCTGCAACACCTCGTCAACGGCGCTACCCTTGTACTTACCGAAGTTAAAGTATTCTTTCTTTATCACCTTTCCCTTGCTGTCTAGCATTTCGTTTCCCTTGCCATCAAGCACGGGTCGCCACACTATTCGGCCGGCGAAGTCAACGTTATCGTTGTTCTTTGAAAACTCGGCAAGGTAGTCCATGTCGTTAGGCAACACGCGTTCGGGCTCTTCTTGGTTGGCCTCCGAGTATTTTTCTAGTTCGCCCAACAGCACACGATAAGTGGCTTCTGCGTCTTGGTCGGCGCGATGAGCCTCAAAATCGTCTTCCATCTTTCTACCACAATAAAACTTGTAGGCGGCGGCAAGGTTGCGTTTCTCCATCTTGTGGAAGATGGTTTGCGCGTCGATGAGCCGTGCAGAAGAGAAATCGAAATCTATTTCGGCACGCAAAAACTCCTCGGCAAGCATGGGAATGTCGAAATGGTTGGAGTTAAAGCCTGCGAAGTCGCAGCCTTTGAACACCTCGTTAAGTCGAGGTGCAAGCTCTTCGAATGTGGGAGCATCTTCCACCAAGTCGGTTGTGATGCCCGTCAACTCGCTCACCTCGTCGGGAATAGGCCTTTGAGGATAAACCAAGAGGTTCTCTCGCTCTTCCTTTCCGTCGGGATAAATCTTGATATACGATATTTGTATGATGCGGTCGTTGACCAAGTCCAGCCCTGTTGTTTCCAAGTCGAAGACAACGAGCGGACGGGTTAGGTTCAGTTTCATTTACACTGTTACGGAGTTAGTTTGTCAAAGGTGGCGCGGCAGGGCAGCAAAAAAGCAAGTTGCGCACCCCAACCCACCACACATGGTTACGCGCTATTGGCATCAGTTGTCGTTGAGCATCATGGGCATGATGAGCATCAGCACCTCTTCGTTCTCAGGCTGAACGGCAGGCAATACCAATGCGGCCTTGCTGGGATCGGCAAGTTGTACCACCACGTCGTCGCTGTCTAGGTTGTTAAGCACGTCGCCCAACACGCTGCCTTTAAAGCCAATGTTCATGGGAATGCCCACGTAATCGCACACCATACTTTCTTTGGCACTGGTGGCGAAGTCGATGTCTTCGGACGAAAGTTCAATCAATCCCTGTTCTATGTGCAGGCGAATGAGCTGGCTGCTCTCGCTGGCGAAAGGCAAAACGCGGCGTAGCACGCTCACCAACCCCTTGCGGTCGAGGGTTATTTGGTTGGGATTGTCTTTCGGTATAACCGATTCGTAGTTGGGATAGTTGCCCTCTACCAGTCTACACGACAGCATTCCGTTGGGGAAATGCACTTCTGCATTGCGGTCGTCGAACTTAATTTCCACCATCGTGGCATCTTTCGTGAGGATGTTTCGCAGCAGCGATGCAGGTTTTTTGGCCAACACAAAAGAGCGTTTCACGTCTGAACGGATGGCGTTGTTCTTGTTTTTCACCAGCTTATGCCCGTCGGTTGCAACGATGGCCAGCCCATCTTCCTTCAAATCGAAGTAAATTCCGTTCATGATGGGGCGCAATTCGTCTTGCCCTGTGGCGAAAATCGAACGCACAATGCTATTGAGCAGCACAGCCGACTCCATCTGTATGCTTGCCGCATCGGCAGCCAACTCCTTGTTGCGAGGATATTCTTCGGCCGTCTGAGCCGTGAAGTTGTACACGCCGTTCTGGTAAGTTATCTGCACAGCCATAGTCTCCAAGTTGATGTCGAAGTGCAAAGGCTGGTCGGGCAGTTCGCGAGTTGCGTCTAGAATGGTACGACTAGGCACGGTAAAGCGGCCGTTGCTGTCGCTTTCGTCTAGTTTCAACGCGGCCTTCATCGTTGTTTCGCTGTCGCTAGTGGTAAGTGTCAGCACGCCGTCAACCACCTCAAAAAGAAAGTTATTGAGAATAGGCATGGACGGTTTCGCGCTTAGCGTCTTGGCCAAGTTTTGCAATTTGCTACTTAATGCCGAACTTGAGATTGAAAATTTCATCAGTATTTATCGTTATTTTAATTATGGCACGGTTACACTCCACCGCACAAGACAATGTAAAATTGCCCTGCACAACATGAAGTTTATAAGCACAAAAATACTAAAATCGCGCTTATTAGCAAAAAAAAAGATTGAAAAGTTTAGTTTTCAGAACTAAATTACTATCTTCGCACTACAAAAACGGGCCATCGGTCCCCGTTTCGTTTGAAAGCAACTCATATTACACATTAAACATATAAGGACATATACAATGGACATACAAGGTAAAGTCATTGCTGTACTCCCCGAAAAAACGGGAGTTTCTGCCAAAGGAGAATGGAAGGTGCAAGAATACGTCATTGAAACACACGAGGCTTATCCCCACAAGATGGTTTTCTCGGTGTTTGGTGCCGATAGAATTGCGCGTTTCAACGTGCAAGTGGGACAAGAGGTGATGGTGTCTTTCGACATCGACGCTCACGAATATCAAGGACGCTGGTTTAACAGCATCCGTGCCTACGACGTTCGTTTGGTAGACCCTGCACAATTTGGTGTGCCTGCCGCCGCGCCACAAGCTACGCAAGCTGCACCAGCAGGTTTCCCGCCACAACAGGCTGCAAGTGCTGCGCCTGCCGGTTTCCCACCAGCGCAAGATGCTCCCGCAGAAGACAGTTCAGACGACCTGCCGTTCTAACGAACGCGCTACACGAAATAGCAAAACACGCCCTCACGCAGTTGCAAACAACGTGGGGGCGTTTGTACTTTTAGGGGTTATGAGTTTTTAAGTTTCTGAGTTTATGAGTTTTTAAGTTTATGAGCTTTTGAGTTTTAAGCTTTTGAGTTTATGAGTTCATGAGCCTCTAAGTCTTTAAGTTTATGAATTTTTGAGTTTCTAAGTATCTGAATTTGTACGCAACCAGCAAACTAACAATTCCTCGAAACAATAAGCGCAAGGACAATTTAAAGACAGAGAAACAGCAAGATTAGAAACCCAGAAGTTCATAATTTCTAAGCTAACATCCATAGAACCCCACAACCTCAAAATTCAAAGACATGAACTACATCCACTGGAATCCGCCTACGGACATTATCAACCTAGGCTTTTTTGCCATACGATGGTATGGTATGCTTTGGGGTATCGGCCTTGTCGGTGCCACTTATATCGTGGCGCGCCTCTTCAAAGCATACAAAATAGCCGACTCCAAGTTTGCATCACTCTTTGTTTATGTTTTCTTCGGGGAGCTATTGGGGGCACGTTTGGGACATTGCCTGTTTTACGAACCTACATATTTCTTCGGAAGTCTCAAACATTTCGTTGAGATGTTCCTCCCCATTCGCTTTCTTTCCGAGGGCGGATGGCGATACACGGGCTACGCAGGACTAGCCTCTCACGGAGGTGTTATAGGACTTCTCATCGCACTGTACCTGTATTGCCGACAAATGAAGATGGAATACCTGTTTGTGTTAGACTGCATAGGCTTTGCCGCCCCATTCACAGCAATGACCATTAGGCTTGGAAACCTAATGAATTCAGAGATTATCGGCAAAGCAACAGATGTGCCTTGGGCTTTTGTTTTCACTCATGTAGACCCACTTCCACGCCATCCTGCACAACTATACGAGGCCATTTTCTATGCCATTGTGTTTTGTTTAGGCGTGTTGCTCTACAAAAAACGCAAGGAGAAAACCACCATCGGCTCTGGCTTTTTCTTTGGCTACTGCCTAACACTTATATTTACTTTCCGTTTCTTTGTTGAGTTTATCAAAGAGGTGCAGGTAGATTTCGAGCATCATTTAGTGCTCGACATGGGCCAAATCCTATCCTTACCACTCGTTGCTATCGGCTTATATTTTATGTGGAAATCAAAGAACAAGCTTGCAAACAAACACAAGTAAGCCACTGCTTTCTCCAAAAAGCATAGCAAACATAGCCTACTTATATCCTTAAAACATCCGTTGGCAACCCCTTGAAAAGCTTATTGCAAGGGGTTTAGTGCTATCGTGTTAGATTTCTCATGATTATCCTCTCGTTATCGCTCGCTTAACTTTAAATATTAAACGAAGACGTCGTGACTTTTAAAGTGTAGGACAAACAAACTCACTGGCTTATAAACTCACGAAAACCCAACAACTCCCAAATGCAACAACGTACAAATTGAAAATCATCAACTCAAAAAATCACCAACTTAAAAACTCCAAGACTCATCAACTCACCAATTCATCAACTCAAAAACTCACCAACCCAAAAACTTAAATCCTTATCTTTTATTTTACAATACTACCCCAATTTTCGATCCGTTCTAGCGAGAATATAGGCCAAAAAGTAGGTAAATTGCCACTATTTCTACCCTTTCACGCTTTGGGGTTTGTCTGTTTTTAAGCCCAGAACCTGCATTTTGCACCATTTTACCTTTCTAGTTTGGTTGCCAACTCGTATTTTTTCAACTCCAAAAACCTGCTTTTTGCCCCTAAAAACCCACTTTTTAGCGGTTATTTTGCCACTTTCGAACCATGTTTTAATGGTTCGAGGAGGTTTAGTTTATACCATTTCAGTGTATTTTTATGCTTTTCGTCTTGCATTTAGCAGCATTCTGCACTGCGTTTTGCACCATTTTACGTTGCGTTTAGCATCAAAACGCACCCCATTTTGCGGCAAAACGCACTGCATTTAGCACCAAAACGCACTGCGTTTTGCACCATTTTGCCTTGTATTTAGCGGCAAATAGCCCTAAATCTGGTGCAGGCGGTGGTGCTTTTAAATATAAATTCATTTTGTCGCATACACAGACTAACCCCTTTTTGCATCAAAACAAACCTTCGCGAGAATCGTTTTTTTGCGGCAAGGTGGGCGGTTGGTGGATAAAAAAGGCGCTAATAGTGTTAAATTTATTGCTAAAAACTAGACAAAAACGATTGTGCCGCATACACGCGCATGGGCAACGGCACGGAAAGCACGTACGCTTACGACTTACAACGCAAGCGGTGACAGGGCATGCTGCTCACGGATAGCGGAAACAACATCATAGAAAAGCAAAAGTAAGATGGAATTGACAGCCAGTTTTCAACTTGTAGAAAATGCAGTGAATGACTTCCGCAAGATCAACCTTTTGAGGCATAACCACGTTTAGCCACAGACAAATGGGGCAGAATTTCAGGTTTTATTGCATCTTTGTCCAGTACTTCGCACATGAGAGACGTGTTTATCTTGGTTTTACAGCACAAAGATAATAAACTCCTCTCAATTTAAAAGTCAGGACGACTTCAATACGGTAAAATGGCGAAACAAGGCTGTCAAGGTTGAATTTCGTTGCACAATACTTTCAATAAAAAAGGCAATGGTTCATTCCACATCCATTATCTTCCTTAATTTCTTTACGGCCAAATGATAACTAGCCTTTAATGCACCAATGCTAGTTGAGAGAATAACGCTAATTTCCTCGTATTTCATTTCGTCGAAATAGCGCAGGTTAAACACAGCTCGCTGCACTTCGGGCAACTCGGCAATGGCCTCTTGCAGTCGGGCTTGTGTGGCATCGCCGTCAAAGTAATCGTCGGCCATAAGCTGTTGAGCCAAAGTAAGGTCGGCAGACGATTGTAACGAGGTGGCGTTTTTCTGCTTGCGAAGAAAGTCGAGTGCCTCGTTAATGGCTATTCGGTAGAGCCACGTGGACAGTTTGGCCTGCTGCTTAAAGTTATCCAGCCCGTTCCAAGCCTTTAAAAACACGTTTTGCACCAGGTCGTCGGCATCTTCGTGTACCAGCACCATACGTCTTACCTTCCAATAAAGCGGCTGGGCATAAGCCTTTACCAAGTCTTGGAAAGCAGCATGGCGAGTGGCTGGGTCGGCCAAACGCTGCAACAAACGTTGTTCGTCTAATTCTATCATTAAGCCATAGGGGCTAAAATAACTGTCAAGAATGTTTTAAGCACCGACGAACACGAGGCAGGAAGACAATATGCGCCGATACTAAATGGCGAAATCGCGAAGGTACTGATAAAGCACCTTGTCGTAACCATAGACATCAGCGTATGTCTGCATTTTACCTGTAACGTCGGGATAAAGGGTGTAATAGGTAATGAAAAGCGGAACGTTGGGGTTTACTTTCACACTATTAACTAATCGTCGATAGTCTACGCGCATCCGTTTCGCCTCGCCCTCTTTGGGCTTAGACAAGTCGGCCTGCATAGAATAATTTATCTTATCAATCAATGTTTTATCTTTCTTGTCGAGCAAGAAAACAGCCAGTTCAAAGGGTTTCTGAACACGTATGCAACCATGCGAAACGCTACGACTGCCACGGTCGAAAGCCCATTTAGAGGAAGTGTCGTGGATAAAAATCGAGAAGTTGTTGTTGAAGCGGAACACCACGCGGCCCAAAGAATTGCCTTCGCCACCCTCTTGAATAACAAAATAGTCGGGGTTGAGCAACATGCCAGCCGACACGCTGGCCGGGTCGACACGCCTTCCCGACGAGCGGTTGAGTATGAAATAACGGTGTCGCTCAAAATAATCAGAGTTTCCTGCATGGCCAATCACCTCTTTCTTAATGATGCTGCGGGGTATAATCCATTGCGGATTAACGTCCATACGCATGATATGGCTATTTAGCAGGGGCGTTTTGGTGTCTAATGTGCCGCAGGCCATACGCATGGTAAGCACGCTATCGCCCTCTATGGCATCAAGATGGTATGAGGGTACGTTCACCAACACGTACTTACGATGGTTTTGCGGATAGTCATTTTGTCGCCAACGGCTGCGTTCTATGTTGCAAAGTAGCCGTACGCGGTCGGTCTCAGACAGGCTTTTGCCCTTAAAATGCTTTATCAGTCGGGCATAAAGTGCATTTTGTGGCTGCGACTCGCGCAGGAATATGGAAACAGAATCGTTATACACCTTGCGCAAGGCTGTTGTGTAGAAGTCTTTTGGAGGGCGTTTAACATGAATATCAAACAAGCCACGATAAGTGGTTCGAACAGAGTCTTGTTCGCGTATGTCTAAGTTATTGAATATCTGTGTGGGGTTGGTAAAGCCGAAGTGTTGGCCTGCCGTATAGCGCAAGAAAGCTTTGGTGAGGTTGTATTCAAGGCGTGCCATCACACGATTAACATCGCGAATGCCCGTGTCTACATCTAGTGTTCGAATGCGTTGCAAGTCGCGTTCTATCTGTCCTACCACAAACACCCTTTTGCTAAACCCCATTTCTTCTACCGTGTTGAGGTAAGCCAATAGGCTATCAGCACGCTTATCAACTCCAAATCGGTCTATCCAAAGCAGGTTTCCGCCATTGCGATAGTAACGGCGAGTGCGCGAATCGGCCACAAGAGAGTCACGGTCGGCTCTGGCCAGCAAATCAAGTTGCTTTCTGATTTTACTATTGTCGAGCCGATAAGACTGTTCTGCCAATTGACTAACAGTTTCCGACGTGGGCAAAGGCCGTTCAATAGAGCCTTTCTCGTGACAAGCCACGAGAAAAACACAAAAGAAGAGTACCGAAGAAGAGAACTTACCTATTAAATTAGAAGAGGACTTACCTAACTCTAAAATGTATTTCATTGAAATGCCGCCTACGATTTGTGCGGCTTGTTTATATTTTTTATCCTTATGCTTATTGCGCATGTCGTCGTTGCAGGCTTGCGTAAAACTAATTAGATTTTGATAGAGAAAGACTCACACCGACATGCCGTCGGAGCCAGCCCCACTGCCATTTCGACCTTCAATAGGCAGGCAGAACCACCCAATGCGGGTATTATCTGACTGCTATTTTACGCACCACCTTGCCTACTTTCACGATGTAGCAGCCTTTGGGTAGGCCCAAATCGAAATGTTTCTCGGCACTGTCTATCTTGAAATAGGCCACTCTTACACCAGCCAAGTCGTAGATGGCGAGCATCTGCCCTGCACCTCCCGACACGTGTATGGTAGATTCCGTGACACTGATAACAACATTTTGGAAGTCGTTATCAATGATTTCGAGTGCAGCGTTAGCCCTCGAAGTCAGCGGGTTGCCCATCATTAGAGCGGTTGCGAATAATATTGTAAGTAACGTCTTAGTCATATACGGGATGTTTTCTGGTTTCAACTGCAAATATAGTGCTTTTTGATGTAAATCAAGAAACTAACTAACCGCAAATTATTTGCGTTAAAACTATTTAACAAAGAGCGGCTTTTTGTGTTCGCAAAACGAATTAATTCGAGGCCATTTCACGCATTTTTAAGGTTGAATGGGGTGTTAGTTCACTAGTTTACCTAGCCATACTAGCCCAACTCGTTCATCAGCAGGCGCAGCCATTTTTTCACCCTTTCACCTTTTCACCTTTTCACCTTTAAAAGGCCTTTACAAGGCATTCTTTCCCCATCAAACGTCAATTTCCAATCCCTCTTGACCTAAGATTGTGTTTGGGAAGATGGTCTTAGCCTCGGCTAGCAAAACGTCTTCGGCCTCGTATCGAGCACTATAATGCCCCAAAACAAGCTTGCCCACGCCTGCATCGCGTGCCACCTTAGCCGCCTCTTCGGCCGTGCTGTGGTAGTAAAGTCGTGCTCGCGAGGCCATCGAACTATCGTAAGTGGCCTCGTGATAAAGGGTGTTCACGCCTTGCACAGCCTTGTGTAGCTGCGGCATATAGCGCGTGTCGCTGCAATAGGCGTATGCGCGGGCTGGGTCGGCAGGCGTAACCAGGCGCGCATTGGGCACGGTACGGCCCTCATCGTCTACCCAATCGGCACCCAACTTGATGTTGTTTATCTGACTAATGGGTATGCGATAGAAGTCTATCATGTCGCGACGGATATGCGGCAACAACTCTTTCTCGCGGAAAAGGAAACCACAACAGTCGATGCGATGCTCCAAAGGGATGCTCTCTACGGTAAGGCTCTTGTCTTCGTAAATCACTTGTTGCACCTTAGTGTCTACAGCATGGAACACCACTTCGAACTCGATGCCACTGCAAAAGAAATCCAGTTGCATGCGGAGCATCGGTCCGAGTTCGGCAGGAGCATACACATGCAGGGCCGCCGTACGTCCAAGTAGGCCGAAAGTAGAAATCATACCGATGAGCCCGAAACAGTGGTCGCCATGCAAATGCGAGATGAACACCGCCCCAATTTTAGTGAAACGTATGCGCGAACGGCGCAGTTGAACCTGCGTCCCCTCGCCGCAATCAATCATAAACAGCTTTCCACGGATGTCTACTACCTGCGATGTGGCGTTGTGTTTCAGTGTTGGCAACGCGCTGCCACATCCCAGGATATGCACTTTAAATGGTTCCAAGAGCGTATTACTTTTGTCGCGTGAAAGTGAAGATGCCGTGCGTGTTCTCCAAATAGAGCGAGTCGCCACCCAAGGCGTTCACGGTAAAGGTGTCTTTATTAAGTACAAGCTGTCCGTTGAACACCTTCCACGATGTCCAAGGGTGTGCCTCTTCCTTCACAGCCGATAGCACCGTGCCGTCTTCCATCAGTTCAAACTGCTTGTCTATGCTACGCCATTTGCCCATTAGTGTGGTAAGATTAAGCACTTGGTTGGCCTCATACTCGCCGTCGGCGTTCTTATATCCCACCACTGCTAGCCTGTCACCAGCAAGTAATCCGCCCTTAACGGCCGACTCATCGTCGACATCGAACAGGTAGTTAAGCGTGTCGCCCTGCACGGTAACCAATTCCAAGTTGTGCATGGCGGTGTTAATGCCGCACACGCCGTAAACGGTGGTGTCACCCTTACTTTCTTCTGTGGTTGCAAGCGACTGCTGTCCGTCTCCTTTTTTCTTACCATCGCCGCATGCCACTATAAATAAAACGGCCATAACAGCAAACAATATGGTTGATATTCTCTTGTCCATACGCTATATATATTAATGTATTAGTATTTGAGTTCGTGAGTTTATGAGTTATTGAGCTGGTGAGTTTAAAAGTTCGTGAGCATGTAAGCGGGTGAACGCCTGAATTTAAAAGCCATTGAGTTGGTGAGTTATTGAGCTTACAAGCTGGTGAGCTTATAAATTCGTGAGCATGTAAGCGGGTGAACACCTAAGTTAACAAGCCCACAGTTTTGCAAATTGTATGCGGTTAAACTCAAAAACTTAGAAACCCCAAAACTCAGGAACTCAAAAACTCAGGAACCCATCTCTCCCTCTTCTTTCTTAGCCTTATTCCACAGTTCGTCCATCTCTTCGAGCGTCATCTCTGTGAGCGGCTTGCCCTCCTTAATGGAATGCTGCTCCACATAGTTGAACCTTCGGATGAACTTCTGGTTGGTTTGCTCCAACGCGTTGTCGGGATTGAGGTGGTAAAGTCTTGCTGCGTTGATTACGCTAAACAAGAAATCGCCCAGCTCTTGGGTAGACTTCTCCTTGTCTTCGCGTTTCAGTTCGGTTTCCAACTCGTCCAATTCTTCGCGCACTTTCGCCCAAACGTCGTTCTTTTCTTTCCAATCGAAGCCCACGTTTCGGGCCTTATCCTGTATGCGATAGGCCTTGATGACACTCGGCAGCGCATCGGGCACCCCCGAAAGCACCGTCTCGTTGCCATCCTTCTCTTGCAACTTTAGCTGTTCCCAGTTCTTCAACACCTGCTCTTCGTTGTCGGCTTGCACGTCGCCATAGATGTGCGGATGCCTGAAAATCAGCTTGTCGGCCTCGCGATTGCACACGTCGGCAATGTCGAACTCGCCTTTCTCGCTGGCCAACAGCGCGTAGAATGCGGTGTGCATCAATACGTCGCCCAGTTCTTTGCAAACATTATTCATGTCGTTCTTGGCCAAAGCATCACACAGTTCGTATGTTTCTTCTATCGTATTCGGGCGCAGGCTCTCGAAGGTTTGTTTCTTATCCCACGGACATTTCTCTCTCAAATCGTCTAGCACATCGAGCAATCGCCCAAAGGCCTCCATCTTTTCTTCTTTCGTATGCATACTATATGTTTGGTGTTGGCAAACGCCGCACAGCCCAAAGGCAACATGGCGAATGCCGTTCTTCTGATGCAAAGATAATAAAAAATTAACTGTAACGCTGAATAAAAGTGCTACATTTCGGCATTTCACATTTTATTCGTACTTTTACACCATCAAAAACGCTAAGCAGAAGAATGAATTTTTACAATCGGGAAGAGGCTCGACTACGCATGAACAACTTGGCCATGCAGGGCGTTCCTTTCCTTTTCATCATAGATTACGAAGGCAAACGCGCCGTGGTGGAACCCGAACACGAGGTGGATGCCAACGAGTTGAGGTATTGTTTCAACGGGAAAGGCAACGCCACACAGACCGCCTACCCCGCCAGCAAGGACATTGAATGGCGCATTGAGCCACCCACCGAAACCGAATATCAGCATAGTTTCAACATCGTTAGAAACGCCATGTTGGCCGGAAACAGCTATCTGGCCAATCTTACTTGTCGCATAGGACTGCGAACCAACCTCTCGTTGCCCGACCTTTACAATGCGGCCGAGGCACGTTATCGACTTTGGATGAAAGACAAGCTGGTGTGTTTCTCGCCCGAAACGTTCGTCAAGATTGCGCAGGGAGAAATTAGTTCGTACCCGATGAAAGGCACAGCCGAAGACCTTTCGCCATCGTCGGCCGAGCAGTTGCTGGCCAACGAGAAGGAGGCTGCCGAGCATGCCACCATCGTAGACCTTATTAGAAACGACCTAAGCATGGTTGCCAACGACGTACATGTGGAGCGTTACCGATACGTGGAGCGACTGAACACCCACCGCGGACCGCTTTTGCAAACCAGTTCTGAAATAAGGGGGCGACTCATGCCCCACCTCATGCAACGTCCAGGCGACGTTATTTTTTCGCAATTGCCTGCCGGGTCGATAACGGGCGCACCAAAAAAGAAGACCGTGGAGGTAATTGCCGAGGCAGAAAACTACCACCGCGACTTCTATACAGGCGTGATGGGACGATGGGATAACGGCGAATTAGATAGCGCAGTGATTATTAGGTTCATCGACCAATGCCACGGAAAGCTATTCTTTAAGGCTGGCGGTGGCATCACGGCCAAGAGTAATTGGAAGGACGAATACCACGAAGTGATTGAAAAAGTGTATGCACCAATTTGTAGAAACCATTAGGATTGAAGGCGGTAAAGCCATGAACCTGCCTTTGCACGAGGCGCGAATGAACGCCACACGTGCGCATTTTGCCCCACATGCCGCACCCATTAGTCTGCAAAAGTGGCTCGATGATGCACCTTTAAGTGAAGAACGCGTCAAGGCGAGGATGGTGTACGATGTTGATGGCGTATGCGAAACCACGTTCCAGACATACAAGCGGCGCGAAATACAGTGGCTCCGCATGGTGGAAGACAACGACATCAGCTACACATTTAAAAGCACCGACCGCCACGAACTCGACCATCTGCTGGCTCTCCGCGATGGTTGCGACGAGGTGCTTATCGTTAAAAACGGACTGATTACCGACACATCGTTTACCAACGTGGCCTTCTTCGATGGACATAAGTGGCTCACGCCTGCCCAACCGCTACTAAATGGCACCATGCGCCAATGGCTTTTGCTGCGCGGCGAGCTAACAGAAGCGCAGATTACACCCGCCTCGCTCGCCTCGTTCCAACGCATCATGCTCTTTAATGCCATGATTGGCGCACACGAACTGGAACTCCCCATCACACATACTATATAAAGAATAGCGCACCACTTCGTAGCGTTAATCCAATGTTTTTTAGTAATTTTGCACTCTCTACACACTAAGTGAGACTTTATAACAATAACACAGGATATGGAAATAGCAAGTAAGTATGACCCCAGAGAAGTGGAAACCAAATGGTATCAGTATTGGCTAGACAACAAACTCTTTGCCAGTAAGCCCGACGGAAGGGTTCCCTACACCGTGGTTATCCCTCCGCCCAACGTAACGGGCGTGCTACACATGGGCCACATGCTTAACAATACGATACAAGACATCCTCGTTCGTCGCGCACGAATGGAAGGAAAGAACGCCTGTTGGGTGCCTGGAACCGACCACGCATCCATCGCTACCGAGGCAAAAGTGGTGGCCAAGCTGGCCGAAAAGGGAGTGAAGAAAACCGACCTAAGCCGCGATGAGTTTCTAAAACACGCGTGGGACTGGACACACGAACACGGCGGCATCATCCTTAAACAGCTTAGACGATTGGGCGCATCGTGCGATTGGGACCGTACGGCATTCACCATGGACGACGAACGCTCGGAAAGCGTCCTCAAAGTGTTCTGCGATCTCTACGAAAAGGGATTGATTTACCGCGGCGTTCGCATGGTTAACTGGGACCCGCAGGCCCAAACGGCACTATCAGACGAGGAAGTGGTGTACAAGGAAGAGCACTCCAAGCTGTTCTACCTTAAATATATGGTGGTTGAAGAGCCTGGAAAATACGCCGTAGTAGCCACTACACGCCCCGAAACAATCATGGGCGACACCGCCATGTGTATCAACCCGAACGACCCGAAGAACACTTGGCTGAAAGGCAAGCACGTTATCGTGCCGCTGGTTGGCCGCGAAATACCCGTGATTGAAGACGATTACGTGGACATCGAGTTTGGAACGGGATGCTTGAAGGTAACTCCTGCACACGACATCAACGACCATAACCTAGGATTGAAACACGGATTGGACACCATCGACATCTTCAACGACAACGGTACGCTATCCGAGCCGGCTGGTTTGTACGTTGGCATGGACCGCATGGACGTTCGCAAGCAAATCGCCGGCGACCTAGAAGCGGCTGGTTTGATGGAGAAAACCGAAGATTACAACAACAAGGTGGGCTATTCTGAGCGCACACACGTGCCTATCGAGCCGAAATTGTCTACCCAATGGTTCCTTAAAATGCAGCATTTTGCCGACTTGGCCCTGCAACCTGTTATGGACGACGACATTGCTTTTTATCCGCAGAAGTACAAAAACACCTATCGCCACTGGCTAGAAAACATCAAAGACTGGTGCATCAGCCGTCAGTTGTGGTGGGGACATCGCATCCCAGCCTACTATTTTACGGCCAACGGAAAGCGCGAATGCGTTGTGGCACTCACCGCCGAAGAGGCGTTAGCAAAGGCCAAAGCTGTGTGTGGCACGCTCACTGCGGCCGATTTGGAACAAGATGAGGACTGTCTTGACACATGGTTCTCGTCGTGGCTGTGGCCCATCTCGGTGTTCAACGGCATCAACCAACCCGATAACGAGGAGATTAACTACTATTATCCCACGAGCGACCTTGTAACAGGACCCGACATTATCTTCTTCTGGGTGGCCCGAATGATTATGGCAGGGTACGAATATCGTGGTAAGATGCCTTTCAAGAACGTGTATTTCACGGGTATCGTACGCGACAAGCAGGGTCGTAAGATGTCGAAATCGCTCGGCAACTCGCCCGACCCCATCGAACTGATTGAACAATACGGCGCAGATGGCGTTCGCATGGGCATGATGCTTTCGGCTCCTGCCGGCAACGATATTCTTTTCGACGAGGCACTATGCGAACAAGGACGTAACTTCAACAACAAGATTTGGAACGCGTTCAGGCTCGTTAAGGGCTGGGAAGTTAGCGACCAACCGCAACCTGAAGCTAGCCGAATTGCTTGCCAATGGTTTGAGGCCAAGCTACGCCAAACCAACGAAGAGCTGAACGACTTGTTCTCGAAATACCGCATTTCGGAGGCCCTTATGGCTGTGTATCGACTTTTCTGGGACGAGTTTTCAAGCTGGTATCTCGAAATGGTGAAGCCTGCATACGGCTCACCCATCGACAGCCAAACCTACAACGCCACGTTGCGTTACTTTGAAACATTGCTCAACATGCTGCATCCCTTCATGCCTTTCATTACCGAAGAGCTGTGGCAGCATATTGCCGAGCGCAAAGAGGGCGAGTCGATTATGTGTCAATGCCTGAAAATAGATGCGCCCACGGAGGCCGACAATAAGCTGAATGCCGACATCGAAGTTGTTAAACAGATTGTGAGTGGTGTGCGAATGGTGCGAAACCAAAAGAACATCGCCCCCAAAGAGCAACTTTCGCTGCAAGTTATCGGCCAAAACCATTACGCACAATACGACGAAGTGGTGACCAAGATGGCCAACATCGACAAGGTGGAAGTGGTAAAAGAGAAGTCGGCCGACACGGCACAGTTCATGGTTGGCACAGACGAATACGCCGTGCCCATTGGCAACCTTGTAGACGTTGATGCAGAGATAAAGAAACAAGAGGCGCAATTGACGCACCTCGAAGGTTTCCTTGCCGGCATCAAGAAAAAGCTGTCTAACGAACGCTTTGTGGCCAACGCCCCCGAAGCCGTCGTTGCTTTGGAACGCAAGAAACAAAGCGACTCGGAAGAAAAGATTGCCGCCCTAAAAGCATCTATCGAGGAATTGAAGAAAAAGTAAAGTCGGGGTCGGCGTAAAACAAACGCGCCATCACCCACCTACAAATGAAGTTCCTGAACCGCTCCGCACCATCAAACACGCCCTAGCACACGAAAAAAATAGCAGAGCGGGTAAAGCAATGGCAGCGAACGGTGCAGGAACTTCTCTCATTTAATCCCCTAACATCCCCTTCATGCAAAAGAAACTCACCTCATTACTCATACTCCTGGCAACGCTCTTCATCGTGAGTTGCCATGAAGACGTACCTGCGCCCTACCCCATTCCGCAAGGTCTGCCCGACAAAACCATCTTTGTCTACATGCCGTGGAGCGCCTCCAGAAACAATACAACAGGTAGTCTGTACCATAATTTCTTACAAAACATCAAGGATATAGAGGCAGCCATCGAGACAGAAAAGGGATTGGGGCGTAACAAGCTGATGGTGTTCATCGCCACATCGGCCAACAGCGCGGTGCTGATGGAGGTGAAATGCGCACCCTATGGCACTTGCCGGCGAGACACACTGCAACGTTACGACCAGCACAACATGCCTGCCTACACCACTACCAACGGCTTAGCCAGTATATTTAACGAAGTAAAAGCACAGGCCAAGGCCAAACAATACGCCCTCATTGTGGGCTGTCACGGCACGGGTTGGCTTTTCTCAGAGGGTAAGAGCAGGGCGCGTACACGCTATTTCGGCGGAACCGACCGTTATTTTCAAACCAACATTCCCACATTGGCTGCGGCCATAGAGCAGGCTAAGATGCCCATGCAGTTCGTTATGTTCGACGACTGCTACATGTCTAACATAGAAGTGGCCTACGAAATGCGCCATGCCACCAACTATCTCATTGGTTGTTGCAGCGAGATTATGGCCTACGGCATGCCCTATAAGAACATTTGGAAATACCTGATACAGCAAAAACCCAACTATCAGGCCGTGGTTAACGAGTTCCACAAGTTTTATTCTATTTACCAATGGCCATACGGAAACATAGGCGTTACAGATTGCAGCAAGGTGGAAGAGGTGGTTGCGCACATGAAAACGATTAACGCAGCAACCGCAAACAATGCCAATCTCATTGATTGGGAAGACGTTCAGCGACTTGATGGCTACGAAAAGACCATCTTCTTTGATATGGGCGACTACGTAAACAAACTCTGCACTACGCCCGAAACACAGGTGTTGGCGCGCGACTTGCACACAGCACTGGCCCTGTTGGTGCCATATAAGTCTACAACGCCATATATTTACACTGCCCTTGGGGAACTTAACTACAACACAATCCGCGTAGATGCGTATAGCGGAATAACCATCAGCGACCCCACAAAGTCGGATTTCGAGAAGGCCTTAACCACTAAAAAGGCAACTGGCTGGTGGAAAGCGACACACTAATAATAGCCGTGAACATGGGGAATAAAGGACTTACCCCAACAAACCAAAAGGACATTCCAACAAAAAAATAGGCTATCCCAGCGGTTTAACGAACAAATGCCTACGTCTTCTTGTTGTTAGAAGACGTAGGCATTTGCATTATCGCCCACTAAATCATAGCAATGTGGGGTTATTTTGTTCGTTCGCTAAAACACAACACATGACAAACAACGCATCACCAGCAACAAAACAGCCTGTACAAGATGCCTTGTAGTGTAGGTACAAGCACCTTGTAGTGGTAGTACAAGACACCTTGTAGTGTCGGTACAAGCACCTTGTAGTGGCAGTACAAGCCGCTTGTAGTGTCAGTACAAGCACCTTGTACTACCACTACAAAGCATCTTGTACTTTCCTTAACCGCGCTTTTGGACGATATAAACAAAGCATATTACTCCCCTCTCCCCTTGGAGAGGGGTTGGGGGTGAGGCTGCTTGTAGGGTGGCGTGAGCCTGGTTATAGGGTGGTGTGAGGCCGGTTGTAGAGTGGCGTGAGGCCAGTTGTGGGAGCTTTATCCCCCTACTCATAATCGTCAATCACATTATTCATAAAGTCCATCATGGGCTTACCCACCTTAAATATGCGTGTCATCTCGTCTATCCAGCCATCGCCTTCAAAGAAATTGTCGGGTACTTTCACCCATCCGCAATAATCCTTCATGCGCAAATACTGTATAAACTCATAGTCGCGAGGAAATCCACTGGGTGCACTTTTAAGAGAATCGAGCCCAAAGCCGCGCGTGCCTTCACCCCATTTGGTTTCGTTGGGCTTACCAAACAGGTCTACGAAAGCCTTATTTTCCACAATGCCACGCCATGTATCAATGTTACCCATAATCTCATTGCGGCACGAAGTGAGGATATTCGTTGGCAGCCAACAACCACCCACGGCCAAAAGGCAGTGTCCTTGTTCCAGATGCAGGTAATAACCGCCGCGCAAAGCCTTCTTACCCTTGGCACACATGTATGCGCCAAAGTGGTTTTTGTATGGCGACTTGTCTACCGAAAAACGCGTATCGCGGTTAAAACGATACACACAATCTTTTACTTGCAGGTGACTAATCTCGCTATCGAACAACGAAATAGCACCGAGGGCTTGGCGAACACCCTCCTCAAAGTCGGCCCTGCATGCCGTATATTCATCCTTATGCGCCTGATACCAATCGCGATTGTTGTTCGCCGACAGCTCGGCCAAATAGTTTAAAATACGCTTAACGTCCATTTTCTCTAATATTTATTGCTTTTTAAAGGCTATAAACGGTAATCGCCTAGCCCATATTATATTGGTTTACATTATTCGGTATAGTTGGCGTTATGCTAATAGGACAGCTCAGACCAGTCTGACAACACCGACCAATCCGACTAGTCTGACTTGTCTGACTTGTCTGACTAGTCTGACGAGTCTGACTTGTATGACTTGTCTGACTTGTCCGACTTGTCCGACTTGTCCGAAAGCTAGAATGAACTAGAAATCTAGCAATCGCTAAATAACTTTAGAGGGCGTCAGCCATTTTTTCACCTTTTCACCCTTTCACCTTTTCACCCTTTTCACCCTTTCACCTTTTCACCCTTATTCAAGTTTCGAACCCTCCAAAAGCTTGGGGCAAATGTCGTTAAACACACACTCCTCGCATTTGGGTTTGCGGCTGGTGCATACATATCGGCCATGAAGCAGCAGCCAATGGTGTGCCTTGTTCACATCCACGCTGGGTATGTGGCGCAACAATTCTTGCTCCACTTTCAGCGGCGTGTTGGCTTTTTTGCTCACCAACCCCATTCTATGACTCACGCGATATACGTGCGTGTCTACCGCCATGTTAGGTTTGTCGAACCAAACGGCCTGCATCACGTTGGCCGTTTTGCGCCCAACGCCAGGCAATGTCGTCAATTCGGCCGTCGTACTAGGCATTTCGCCCTTGAAATCGTCTACCAATTTGCGCGCCATTGCCACCAAATGGTTGGCCTTGGCGTTAGGATAGCTCACCGACTTAATGTACTCGAACACTTCTTCCACCTCGGCTTTGGCCATTTCTTCGGCCGTGGGGAAACGTGCAAACAAGGCAGGCGTAACCTGATTGATGCGCTTATCGGTGCATTGCGCGCTGAGCAGCGTGGCCACCAACAGCTGAAAGGCAGAGCCAAATTCGAGTTCGGTGGTTACAACTGGGGCTTGCGCGCGGAAATAATCCAATATGTATTTGTATCGTTCGTTTCTTGTCATCGCTAAAAATAAGTGCCATGTGGCACATGGTTAAATATGTTTTGCGCCTACATCAAGGCGTTAAGCTACACCGGTGTGGGCTGTTTAGAAGGGCAACCCCACGGCGAAATGGAAGGCGAAATCGCGTTTAAAGTTGGGATAGAGCAGCGGATAATGCTCGCGCGATGTTTCGTAAGCAGGCTTAACGGCCTTCATGCCGAAGTCGAAACGCAGAATGAAGTAGTCGAAGTTGAGCCTTAACCCCAATCCGTAAGCCACGGCTATTTGCCGATAGAAACTGTTAAAGCTGAATTGTCCGCCCGGTTGTTCGGCATAGTTGCGCAAAGTCCAGATGTTTCCAGCATCAACAAACACCGCTCCGTGCAGTTTCCACCCCAAAAACGTGCGGTATTCCAAGTTCATATCCAGTTTCATATCGCCCGTTTGGTTGATGAAGTCGATGCGCCCATCCGTTCCTTTAAACGTTCCAGGTCCCAATTCGCGCACTCGCCAACCCCTCACCGAGTTTGCTCCACCCGAGAAATAACGCTTTTCGAACGGCAAAATGGTGCTGTTGCCGTAGGGATAGGCCACGCCAAGACCAACGTGGAAGGCCAATGAGTTGCGCTCGTCGAATTGGAAAAGGCGGGTAAAATCAACATCAAACTTCACGTATTGCGCATAGGCAATGTTCACCAAGGTGTATTTTCCGTCGGCATTTTGCGGCAAACGAAACAGCTTAGACACCGCCTGCAACATGTTACCGGCCGACTCTACATGCACTTTCAAAGCGTTTTCACCATCGTTAAAGGCCAAACCAAATCCCATTTTAAGGATAAATAGGTCTTCGTAATTGTAGCGAAGAATGGCGTTTCGGCTCGTGGCGTTGTCTAAATAGTCGGCCTTGAAACGCGAACTTATCCACGGCATGTACACGTAGTTGATGTCGAAAAAGTCGTATCGGTAAGAAATATGTTGGCGAGGTTCGTTCCAATGGTACCGCCACGCCGTGGAAAACACGCGCCGATGAAACTCCGGGCGGTTTTGAAGGTTCCAATTAAGCGACAATTCGCTGGTGGCTACACTGCGCCTGCGGAACGTACGCGACAACAAAGGGGCAACAAATTGGGGAAAGGTAAGCTTTGTTTCCACGCCATACTCCTGATAGTCTTTGTTTTGATAGCCTTCCAATCCCGTAATGGCCTCGTATGCGGCACGTAGCTGGATGCTCAACAACTCACTGCCCCTAAAAAGGTTTCTGTTTTCGTACGTAACCGAAACTGCCGCCCCTAGGTCGCCCGCCGTGTTGGTGCCTTCGGGCTGGAACGAAATGGAGGAAGGCTTGTTGGTACTGATATTGATGTCGCAATCTAGCAAAGTGGTGTCGGGCACTTCAGTAAAACGGATGTTGGTATAGCGCACGGCCTGCATGCGAGCGAAATTTCCATAGGTGCGTTGCAGCTGCGTGGCACTGAAAAGATCGCCTTGCTTAATAAGTGTACTTCGGCGCAACACGCCTGGTCGCAAGTGTATCGTAGCACTGTCGTTGCTAGAAAAAGTAACGTTACGTATGCTATAACGTGGATGCAACGTTTCGGGGGCATTGCTGTTGGGACGGTAACGCAGCAGGTGGAGCATCAAGTTGATTTGATTTTTACTTGCGGTAGAGTCGGCACCATACAGAATAAAGTCTTTATGAAAACGATAATAGCCGCTATCCAGCAGCACGCGCGTTATGCGTTTGCGTTCTTCTTCGAGCCGCGTAACGGTAAAAGGGTCGCCCGCTTTTAGCTCTTGGCGGGCGGGATTGTCCAAATCGAGCATTCGGGCGATGACAGAGTCTTGTATATCATAACGCACCGAGTTGATAAAAAAGGGCTTTCCGGGGTGCAAAGTGTAGATGGCCGTAAGGCGTTTGCCCTTGGCTCGCGTAGTTAGGTCTACTTCGCCGTTCATGTAGCCCATGTTTTGCAAGGCCAGTTTCAGGTCGTTGCACGACAATTGTGCCTGCAATGTGTCGTACACCACAGGCTCTTCGCCAATCTTACGCAGCGTGCGGTTAATCCATCTGGTGGTGTCGCGCCCCGAAAGAGCGTATGCGCCCAAGGGAATTTTGAACACAGAGAACCACTTGGAGTTGGCCTTCTGTCGGATATAAGGTTCGAGCGAGGCCACGTTAAACTTCTTCGTGTCGGCCTTCAGTTCCACTTTTTCAAGCAAGTAGCTTTCGTCTGGCACGAATTTAGTTGCGCTACACGCCGCCAACAAGGCCAACATGCACCACAAAGATAAGACTTTTAACGCTTTACGCAATAACAGATGGGATTGATATATATTTGTTCCTGAACGCTCCATTTCCGCACAAAGGTACAACTTTTTGCGTTTTCGGGCAAACACACATACAGAAAAGGTGGGGCAAGAAATGTTAAGTATTGTGCGATATAGGGGTAAAACGAAAAACCATCGGCCACTCTGCCTATATGTACAGACCTCGTTCTGCTATAAAATTGATAACAAATGAAACAAAGAAGGCATTGACATCGAACATGCAGAAGCAAATATAAGAGAGTTAGCTTGTAGGTAGTATGCGGTTTGTCTTAATCATCCACCGGTCTAAGCTGCTCAAAAAGCTAACGCGTACAACGCTCATAAACTTATCAACTCAAAAACTAACAAACCTATCTACTCACCAACTCACAAAACTTAAATTGTTACTTTTATTTTACAACATTGCTTTAATTTTCACTCCGTTCTAGCGAAAATATAGGTTAAAAAGTAGGTAAAAAGCCACTATTTTTACCCTTTCACGTCTTGAGGGTTGTCCATTTCTAAGCCTAGAACCTGCATTTTGCACCATTTTGCCTTTCTAGTTTGGTTGCCAGCTCGTGTTTTTTCAACCCCAATTTCCCACTTTTAACCCCCAAAATCCCACTTTTTAATGGTTGTTTTGCCCGTTTGAGCCATGTATTTAATGGCTCGAAGGGGTTTTGTTTATACAAATGCTGTGGATGTTTATGCTTTTCGTCTCGCATTTAGCAGCATTTTGCACTGCATTTAGCAGCATTTTACCTTGCGTTTAGCACCAAAACGCACTGCATTTAGCGGCATATAGCACTGCATTTAGCGGCATATTGCACTGCGTTTAGCACCAAAATGCACTCTATTTAGCAGCAAATAGCTCCGAAACAGGTGCAAATGGCGGCCTTTTCAAATAAAAATTCATTTTGCCAACATTCACTTGCCACCCCTTTTTGCCTCAAAACAAACCTCCGCGAGAATCGATTATTTGCGGCAAGGTAAGCAATTGGTGGACAAAAAGGGCACTCATAATGTTAAAAACCTTGCCGAAAACTAGACAAAAAGCGATTATTCCGCATACACGCGCATAGGCAAGGCACAGAGAACGTGTGCGCTTACAACTGTCTGCGCAAGCAGTTGCAGGGCATTCAACACACAAGCGAAAGCCAGCCGAATGCAAAATAAAACGGCGAAAGGCCTTATCTCCATGTGATACAAACAAAAAAAGACCGGGTGCATCACTGCAGCCGGCCCCCAAAAAATTAGAGAGTTATAAAAAAATCAAGTTGTTTATCTGTGTCTCAGAAATTCAAATTTAGCTTTATCTTGCATCACTTCATGACACACGTAGTTGTTTTCGCACTGCATCATTGTTCAGCAATGATTTGCTTACCCTGCTCAACAGCCTCCATATTCAGTGGTATCAAGTTGTGATAGCGTTCGGGAAGGGTTTTAAACAGTGCCTTATTCAAGCCCTCGGTGCTAACCACAGGGCAAACTTTAAGCAGTCCGCCAAGTACAATCATGTTGAAAACCTTGGCGTTCTTCATTTCGGCAGCCTTGTCCATAGCATCCATCCGATACACCTTAATGTCGGTCCGCGATGGCGGAGAGGCTATGCCGTTGCCGTCGTAGATAAGTATGCCGCCGGGCTTTACGCGTGGTTCGAACTTGTCGAGCGATGGTTGGTTGAGCACAATGGCCACATCGTACTTGCTCAGAACAGGCGAAGAGATGCGCTCGTCGCTTACAATGACCGTTACGTTGGCCGTTCCGCCGCGCTGTTCAGGTCCGTATGCCGGCATCCACGTTACTTCTTTATCTTCCATCAAGCCAGAGTAGGCCAATATCTTTCCCATTGAAAGCACTCCTTGGCCACCAAAACCGGCGATGATTATCTCGTGTTTCATTCTTTCGTTCTGTCTTTTAAGTCACCCTTCTTATAATGGTCGAACATGTTATCTTGCATCCATTTGTTGGCATCGGCGGGCGACATTTTCCATCCGCTGCTGCAAGTGGACACGATTTCTACGAGCGACGAGCCTTTGCCAGCCATCGAAGATTCGAACGCTTTGCGTATGGCACGCTTGGCTTTATTGATGGATGCCACAGTGTCCACACTCTGCCTACTAACAAAACACGTGCCTTCTAACTGCACGGCAAGGTTGGTTAGGTCGATGGGATAGCCGTGAAGTTCGGGCGTTCTGCCTGTGGGGCAAGTGGCCGTGGGCTGTTCGAGTAGTGTTGTGGCCGACATCTGCCCACCCGTCATGCCGTAAATGGCATTGTTAACGTAGATGATGGTGATGTTATCGCCACGGTTCAACGCGTGCAAGGTCTCGGCTGTGCCAATGCAAGCAAGGTCGCCATCGCCTTGATAAGTAAACACAAGGCGGTCGGGCCAAAGCCTTTTGATGCCTGCTGCCAATGCCGGAGCGCGCCCATGAGGGGCCTCTTGCCAGTCGATGTCGATGTAACGATAGGCAAACACGGCACAACCAACGGGGCTAATGCCCACCGTCTTCTCTTCCATACCCATCTCGGCGATAACCTCGGCTATGAGTTTGTGCACCACGCCGTGCGAACAACCGGGGCAATAGTGCATGGTTGTGTCGTTCAAGAGTGCCGGTTTGGCGTAAACTAGGTTCTCAGGACTGATTATATCTGTGGTCATTGCAACTTCTCCTTTAACGCTTTTACAATCTCTTCGGGTTCGGGAACGATGCCGCCTTGTCGGCCAAAGTGGGCCACGGGGACTGTTCCTTCAACGGCCAAGCGCACGTCTTGCACCATTTGCCCTGCGTTCATCTCTACAACGAGCAAGCCTTTCTTGCCTTGTGCAAGGCTAGCCAACTGACGTTCGGGGAAAGGCCACAGCGTAATGGGACGGAAAAGCCCAACACGTATGCCTTCTTCTCGAGCCAGCTCTACGGCTTTTTCGGCCACGCGCGCCGCGCTGCCAAACGCCACGAAGACGTATTCGGCATCGTCGGTGAGCAGTGTTTCAAAACGCACTTCGTTGTTGCGTATCTCTTCGTACTTGGCTTGCAGTGCCCTGTTCTTTACTTCCATCAACTCAGGACGCAGTTCGAGCGAGGTGATGATATTGGGTTCGCGGCCACGAGTGCGGCCTGTTGATGCCCAAGGGCACTCCTTTATTATCTCTTCTTCGGTTCGGCGAGGTTTCATTGGCGGAAGAACCACCTTCTCCATCATCTGTCCGATAACGCCATCGCTTAGTATCATGGCCGGATTTCGGTACTTAAAGGCCAAATTCATGGCCAAGCCTACGAAGTCGGCCATCTCTTGTACCGAGTTGGGAGCAAGCACAATGACATTGTAGTCGCCGTTTCCGCCGCCACGCGTGCTTTGGAAATAGTCGCCTTGCGAAGGCTGAATGGTACCCAAACCTGGGCCACCACGTTGCACGTTAACGATAAGTCCCGGTATCTCGGCACCCGCCATATAGGATATTCCCTCTTGCATGAGGGCTACACCTGGCGACGACGACGAGGTCATTACGCGCTTACCCGACCCTCCGCCGCCGTAAAGCATGTTGATGGATGCCACTTCGCTTTCGGCTTGCAGCACCACCATGCCCGTGGTTTCCCAAGGGCGCAGCTGGGCCAATGTTTCAATTATCTCGCTTTGAGGGGTGATGGGATAGCCGAAGTACCCGTCGATGCCGGCGCGAACGGCCGCATGGGCTATCGCCTCATTACCTTTCATTAGTCTGACTTCACGCTCTGCCATCACTATTCTCCTTCACTTTCATTCTATAAACGGTGATGCAACCATCGGGGCAGACGGTTCCGCACGCGGCGCAACCCACACATGCCTCGGCTTTCACGGCTTGCGCATAGGCATATCCGCTAGCATTCACCTTTTTCCGAGCCAGTTCCAACACGTCGTATGGGCACGCCACGACGCACAGGTCGCATCCTTTGCACCTGTCGGTGTTGATAACCACGGCTCCTTTTATCTTGTTCATAACTTCTTTCTTATATGCTGCCTTGGGCAGTACTTTCGTTGTGGCATCGCAACTGCATGTGTTGCGATTGAATTTCTTTACTTGCAACGACGGCGAAAGGTTGTCGCCAATGTGCAGTAATTTGTTTTTCAAGGATTAAGGGCGTCCTTAGAGTAGAAGGCCAAGATGCTGTTGAGCATCTCCCGCGCTTGAACCGCAGGACTTTCGGGGTCCAATTCTATGGCCTCCGCATAGCATTCCAATGCCTTTTGCCAATTTCCCTGCCGGCGATAGGCATTGCCTTGTTCGTAATAATCCTCGCTATTCATTGCGTTTTGCGAATGGCGAACGAGGCACGAACGCCCCGTTCGCCATCCACTCCATATTTATTTATAAAATTCTTTCTTACCTGCCGAGAGGGTATTCTTCATCAACGAGCAGATGGTCATTGGGCCAACGCCGCCCGGAACAGGCGTAATGAAGGAACACTTGGGCGCAACCTCGTCGAACTTAACGTCTCCGCTCAGTCGGAAACCGCCCTTACGCGATGGGTCTTCCACACGCGTGGTGCCCACATCAATCACAACGGCACCCTCTTTCACCATGTCGGCCGTAACGAAGTCGGGGCGTCCGATGGCTGCCACGATGATATCGGCCTCGCGACACTCGTCTTTGAGCGACGGCGAGTGCGAGTGGCACACCGTAACAGTGGCATCGCCATATTGCTTTTGCATCATCAGCTGCGCCATTGGCTTACCAACGATGTTGCTACGGCCAAGCACAACGCACTTCTTACCCGAAGTGGCGATGCCGTAACGCTGCAAAAGGGTGAGGATACCCAACGGTGTGGCCGAGATGAAACACGGCAAACCAATGGCCATGCGCCCCACGTTGATGGGATGGAAACCGTCTACGTCTTTGCGATAATCCACTGCCTCGACAATCTTTTGCTCGTCGATGTGCTTAGGCAAGGGCAATTGCACGATAAATCCGTCCACGTCTTCGTCCTTGTTCAGCTTGTCTACGCAAGCCAGCAGTTCGGCCTCGGTAACGTTTTCCTCAAAGCGGATGAGGGTAGACTTAAAGCCACATTGCTCGCAAGCAATCACTTTGTTCTTCACATACGTTTCCGAACCACCATCATGGCCCACTAGCACCGCGGCCAAGTGCGGTTGTTTACCTCCGTTAGCAACGATTTGCCTTACTTCTTCGGCAATCTCCGCCTTGATGGCAGTAGCAGTTGCTTTTCCATCTATTAACTGCATCATTTCTTAGTTAGGTTTTAAAGTTTCGGCATTCCGGGCATTCCTTTCATCTTGCTCGCCATGCCGGCCATCTTCGCCATATTGGTTCCGGTCATCATCTTCATCATCTTTCGTGTTTGGTCAAACTGTTTTATCAGTCTGTTAACCTCTTGGATGTTGGTTCCGCTGCCCTTCGCAATACGTTGTCGACGGCTGTTATTAAGGATTTCAGGATTAGTTCGTTCTTTGGGCGTCATGCTTTTGATGATAGCTTCGATGCCCTTGAAGGCGTTATCGTCGATGTCTACGTCCTTGATAGCCTTGCCAACGCCTGGTATCATCGACGCCAAGTCTTTAAGATTTCCCATTTTCTTTATCTGTTCAATCTGTTTAAGGAAATCGTTAAAGTCGAATTTGTTCTTTTGTATCTTCTTTTGCAGGCGCTTTGCCTCTTCTTCGTCGAACTGTTCTTGGGCTCTTTCAACCAACGACACGATGTCGCCCATGCCCAAAATGCGGTCGGCCATACGCTCCGGATGGAAAACATCGATGGCTTCCATCTTCTCGCCCGTACCAACGAACTTAATGGGCTTTGTAACAACCGTGCGAATGCTTAGCGCAGCACCACCCCGCGTGTCGCCATCTAGCTTTGTCAGCACCACACCGTCTATGTCCAAGCGGTCGTTAAACTCGCGAGCGGTGTTCACGGCGTCTTGTCCCGTCATCGAATCCACCACGAAAAGGGTTTCGTCGGGGTTCAAAGCTTGTTTCAGACGATAGATTTCGTCCATCATTTCTTCGTCAACGGCCAAGCGCCCGGCGGTGTCCACAATCACCACATCGTTGCCTTTGGCTTTGGCCTCACGTATGGCGTTGTTGGCTATTTCCACCACATTCTTGTTGTCGGGTTCGCTATAAACAGGCACGCCCACTTGTTCGGCCACCACCCTAAGCTGCTCGATAGCCGCAGGACGATACACGTCGCAGGCCACGAGCAAGGGGTTCTTGTGCTGTTTGCCTTTAAGCAGATTGGCAAGTTTACCGCTAAATGTGGTTTTACCCGAACCTTGTAAGCCCGACATCAATATGATTGCAGGACGATTTGTAAGTTGCAGGCCTACGGTTTCGCCACCCATGAGCGCAGCTAGCTCGTCGTGCACAATCTTAACCATCAGTTGCCCAGGCTTAACGGCCGTAAGAACGTTCATGCCCAGTGCCTTTTGTTTTACCGTATCGGTGAAAGTCTTGGCCACCTTATAGTTAACGTCGGCATCGAGCAAGGCTCTACGCACGTCTTTAAGGGTTTCGGCCACGTTGATTTCGGTGATTTTTCCTTCACCTTTAATTATTTTAAAAGACCTTTCAAGTCTGTCGCTAAGATTTTCAAACATTTAAGTGTGTTGTCTTTTTAATTGGTTTTATGCAAAGATAGTGATAAATGGGAGAATAGAAAATACTTATATCCAAGTTTTAAGAGAATTTAAATTTGTTGTCGTTTATTTATGCGCATTTACACAGCGTATGTGCAACCGATAAGCTTACAAACCAATTTGTCGGCTTTATTGTTCTGTTTGTGTCGTCCGCTGCAATTGTTTCATCATACTTTACACCCAATTGCAGTGTGATTTTACGTTTTTTTTACACCCAGACATGTCCCAAAAACCATCTAAATTTCGGGCTTTGGCCGCACGCCAACCGCCTAATAAAGGTCAAAATTAATTTGATTTACACCATTTTCCAGAATATTATTTGGCGCAACAATCGTCTCGCACATTGCCTAACTGGCTAAGATTTCGCATTTATTGCCTATGGGACGAGTTAGCACCTACAAGGGATTAACACCAGTACAAGCGGCTTGTACTGACACTACAAAGGGGCTTGTACTGATGCTACAAGATGCTTGTACTGGCACTACAAGGTGCTTGTAGCCGCACTACAAGACGCTTGTAGCGTGACTACAAAGATGTTTGTAGTCGCGCCATAAATAGTTTTCACAAACCCATTTACGGCAAAACGGCCTTGTACGAACAGCATTCTAAAAAGCAATTCTTTTAGGCTATAACAACGCCGACACAGCCTTTCAGAACTAACATAAGTTAAAAAGACGAAGAACAGATAGCCGTTTGCCCGAAATTTGCTATTTTTGTAAAGCTAAAATCGCAACAAAGGCCAAGCGCATTACACACCAAGCCTTCAACGTTTTGGCAGCCACAGCGAGGGCGCAGCAACAAGTGGGCCTCACCCACCCCCTGCAACCCCACGCCACGGCAACGCGAAAACGGCGACAAAAGAGATACTAGAAGACATTTACAGTTATGAATGAGAATTTGAAAGAAGAAAGCAAAAATCACAACAACCCCTTTTTCGGGGAATATAAAACACCGCACGAAACCGTGCCTTTCAACCTGATAAGAACCGAACACTACGAAGAGGCATTCTTGGAAGGTATCAGGAGAGACGACGAAGAGATTGAGAAACTTATAAACAACCCCGAAACGCCCACCTTCGAAAACACCATCATCAGGGTGGACAACGAGAACGGAGACCACTATTACGACCTGCTTAACCGCGTGTCGAATGTTTTTTCGTGCATGCTCAGCGCAGAAACCAACGACGATCTCGACGCGCTGGCACAAAAGATGAGCCCCATTCTTACCCAACACGCCAACGACGTGCGGCTGAACAAAAGGCTCTTTGAACGCATTAAGTACGTGTACGAAAGCCATCGCGAACTAGATGCCGAGGAACAGATGCTCTTGGAAAACAGCTACGACGGCTTTGTGCGTAGTGGCGCACTGCTCGACGACGAGGGAAAAGAACAACTTCGCAAGCTAACAGAGGAGGCTGGCGTGCTGTCCTTGCAGTTTTCGCAAAACCTGCTGAAAGAAAACAAAGCCTTTACACTGCATATCACCAACGAGGAACAACTGGACGGACTGCCCGATACGGCCCGCGAAGCCGCCGCTCTTGCCGCTAAGGAGCAAGGCAAGGAGGGCTGGGTTTTCACACTCGACTTCCCCAGTTACTCGCCCTTCATGACTTATTCGTCGCAACGCAACCTGCGCAAGCAACTCTACATGGCGCGAAACACTGAGTGTACGCACCAAAACGACACCAACAACTTGGAGATTTGCAAACGCCTGGTGAACCTCAGAAGGGAGCTGGCACAGCTTTTGGGCTACGACACATACGCCGACTATGTGCTTAAACACCGCATGGCCACCAACATCGACAACGTTTATCGCCTGCTAAACGACCTCATCAAGGCCTACAAACCCACGGCCGAGGCCGAACTGAAAGAGATGGAAAGCATGGCCAAGGAGATGGAAGGCGACGACTTTGAGCTGGAACCGTGGGACACGGCGTACTATTCGCACAAGCTGCAAATGCAGAAATACAATCTCGACAGCGAAATGTTGCGCCCCTACTTCGAACTGTCGAAGGTTATCGACGGCGTGTTCGGACTGGCCAACCGCCTATACGGCATAACCTTTAAGCCCAACAACGACATCCCCGTTTACCATCCCGACGTGAAAGCCTACGAGGTTTTCGACCGAGACGGAAGCTATCTGGCCGTGTTCTATGCCGACTTCTTCCCCCGAAAGGGCAAGCAAGGCGGTGCGTGGATGACCGAATTTCAGGGGCAATGGGTAGACCGAAAGGGCAACAACGTAAGGCCACACGTTAGCGTGGTGATGAATTTCACTAAGCCAACTGCCGAAAAGCCCGCACTGCTTACCCTTGGCGAAGTAGAAACTTTCTTGCACGAGTTTGGCCATTCGCTGCATGGCATGTTCGCCAACAGCCGCTTTGAGAGTCTTAGCGGCACCAACGTATGGTGGGACTTCGTTGAACTGCCATCGCAATTCATGGAGAACTTCGCCATAGAAAAGGAGTTTTTACGAACTTTTGCCTTCCACTACGAAACAGGCGAACCCATCCCCGACGAGCTTATCGACCGCATTGTGAAAAGCCGCAACTTCATGGCGGCATCGGGATGTATGCGACAAGTGAGCTTTGGATTGCTCGATATGGCCTACTATACGCAGCGAGAGGCATTCACAGCAGACATCATTCCCTTTGAGAAAGAGGCGTGGAAAGCGGCCATCATCATGAAACAACTGCCCGATACGTGCATGACTACCCAGTTTTCGCACATCATGGCGGGCGGATATGCCGCAGGATATTACAGCTATAAGTGGGCCGAAGTGCTGGATGCAGACGCTTTCAGCATGTTCAAGAAGAACGGAATATTCGACCAAGCCACAGCTCAAAGTTTCCGCGACAACATTCTTTCGCGTGGCGGAACAGAGCATCCAATGGTGCTTTACAAGCGTTTCCGCGGTGGCGAGCCCACCATCGACGCGTTGTTAGAACGCGACGGCATCGTGGCCAACGGCTAATCATAACCCCATTTGGCTTTCGCCGCTAAACAAAACGCCACAACAACAAACATCCAATCACCCATATTATATATATGTGTACCGACAACAAACAAACCATTCTAGACCTGCGCTACCTGCGCATGGCACGCATTTGGGCCGAAAACAGCTACTGCGTTCGCCGCAAAGTGGGCGCACTGGTGGTGAAAGACAAGATGATTATCAGCGATGGATATAACGGAACGCCCAGCGGTTTTGAGAACGTGTGCGAAGACGACAATAACGTTACCAAGCCATACGTACTGCATGCCGAGGCCAACGCCATCACCAAGCTGGCCCGAAGTAGCAACAACAGCGACGGCTCTACGCTTTACGTAACGGCTGCACCCTGCATAGAATGCTCAAAGCTCATCATACAGTCGGGCATCAAACGTGTGGTATACGGCGAGAAATACCGGCTAGAAGAGGGCATAGAACTTCTTCGCAAAGCTAACATCGAAGTGATTTATCTCAATCCAGAACAGAATGAACCCTAACAGACGAAACAGATATATGCCCTTGCTCATGGCCGTGTGCGTTGCATTCGGCATTGTGATTGGCACTTTCTATGCAAACCACTTCTCTGGCAACAGGCTTAACATCATCAATTCGGGTAGCAACAGGCTCAACAACCTGCTGCACATCATCGACGACCAATACGTTGACAACGTAAACATCGACTCGCTGGTGGATAAGGCTATCCCACAGATACTATCCGACCTCGATCCACACTCGGTTTACATCACAGCCAAAGACATGCAAGCCGCCAACGACGAGCTGAAAGGCTCGTTCTCTGGCGTGGGTATCGAGTTCAACATCCGCGAAGACACGCTACACGTGCAAAACGTGATAAAGAATGCGCCTGCCGAAAGGGCAGGACTGCTGGCCGGCGATAAGGTGGTGAGCATAGACGGAAAGCCCTTTGTGGGCAAAACAGTTTCCAACGACGAGGCCATGCGCCGACTGAAAGGTCCGAAAGACACGAAGGTGCGCATCGGTGTGCTACGCTATGGGCATAAAAAGCCGTTGGAATTTACCGTCACACGCGGCGACATCCCGCAAAAAAGCATAACTGCCACCTACATGCTCGACGACGATACGGGCTACATACGCATTAAGAACTTCGGCGAAAGAACTTATCCCGACATGCTCATCGCTTTGGCCAAGCTGTCGCAAGAGGGCTGCAAGAACCTCGTTATCGATCTTCGCGACAACACGGGTGGTTTCCTCCAATCGGCCGTACAGATGGCCAACGAGTTTCTGCCAAAGAACAAACTGATAGTGTACACGCAAGGTCGCAAATCGCAAAGGCAAGACTATGTGAGCGACGGAAAGGGTAGCTACCAGCGTATGCCGCTCGTTGTGCTCATCAACGAAGGCTCGGCATCATCGTCCGAGATATTCGCAGGGGCCATGCAAGATAACGATAGGGCTACCGTCATCGGTCGTCGGTCGTTCGGAAAAGGATTGGTACAGCAGCAAATGGGCTTTACCGACGGCAGTCTTATTCGCCTAACCATCGCCCGTTACTACACTCCGTCGGGCCGTTGCATACAAAAGCCGTACACCACCGGCGACGCTGCTGACTACGAACAAGACATTTACAGCCGCTATCAGCATGGCGAGTTCTTCTCGCAAGACAGCATCAAGCACACCGGGCCTGCTTATCACACGGGCATTGGTCGCTTGGTGTACGGCGGTGGCGGCATTACGCCCGACATTTTCGTAGGCGAAGACACAATCGGCGTTACCTCTTACTTCAAACAAGCAGCCATGAGCGGGCTTATCTTGCAGTTCGCCTACAACTATACGGATAACAATAGGCAAAAGCTTGCCAAGTATAAAACCCTTAAAGAGCTGACCGACTACCTAGGTAAGCAAAATGTGGTGGAACAATTCGCCTCGTATGCCGACAAGCATGGCCTGCAACGGCGCAACCTGATGATACGCAAGTCGCACAAAATGCTTTCGCGTTTCATCATCAGCCGCATCGTTTACAACATGCTCGACGACGAAGCATGGACACAATACCTTAACGAAGACGACCGTGTTATAACTGCCGCCTTGAAGGTATTTAAGAATAATGCCGCTTTTCCCAAGCTCACACAGAGCGACAAGGGCAAGACCGCACCTCAGCCAAAGCGAAAATGATGGACAAGAAGGCGTTAAGACAAGAGATTAGGCTACGCAAGCGACAATTCGACGGCGAACAATTGCGCCAGTTGTCACTTGCCGTAATGCAGCGTTTGCTGGCTCACCCACGAGTGGTACAGGCGCGCACGGTGATGTTCTACCACTCGTTGCCCGACGAAGTGTACACGCACGAGGCCGTAGACCAACTTGTAAAGATGGGGAAAAGGGTGCTGTTGCCCGTGGTTATCGACGAGCAACACCTCGAAATACGCCAATATCAAGGTCCACAAGACCTTAAACTAGGCGCAATGAACATCCTAGAACCCGCAGGAAAGCCTTTCACGGCCTATCAAGAGATAGAAACCATCTTGGTTCCAGGCATGAGTTTCGACCCTCACGGCAACCGACTAGGTCGTGGAAAGGGCTATTACGACCGCTTTTTGGCACAAGTTCCGCAAGCCTATAAAATAGGTGTGTGTTTCGATTTCCAAAAGGTAGACGAAGTGCCAACCGACGACAACGACATAAAAATGAATGAAGTGGTGTAAGGAATGGTGCCAGCAACACCTGGCAAAGCCACTCCCCTACACCTTATTATATATAAGCTATTGTATTTAGGTAACAATAACACCACAATCAGCAGATAAAGAAACAAGCAGAGCAGTATCACGCGTATTCATTAAACACTGCTCATGGGGCATAATGGCCCATATACACTTTTAGGGAACACAGTAAAAAAACGTCGTAGAGGCGATGTTTCATGGGGCTTAGCCGTCAACAAGACAGCTAACTGTATGATGTGTATCCCATAAAGCAACTTTCAAAGAACGAAAAAAGCGTTAGCGTTAAGTCCCAAAACAAAGACAAGCACGTTTGTTGGGCATTATCAAGGCTAGTGACACGCACTTTCCGAGAAAGGCATAAGAAGGCTCTACAATAACTAAATAAATATCTGCTTATGAAAAAGAATGTTTTTTATTGTTACATCCTTGTCCTTGTCGCAGCCCTTTGGCAAACGCAGGCAAGGGCAGCCGACTATTATGTGGAGGTAGGCGAAGTACACATAACCTCCGACAATTATAAGAACATCTCCGCTGCTGGTGGTTTTCCGGCTGTAAAAAAAGGAAAGATTACTTTCGACAATTCTACGCGTACACTTACGCTGAATAACGTTTTGATTAAGCCTGATGAGGGTAAGCGAGGCATCTATGTGTTTATCGACTACGAATGGAAAGAAAGACCGCTCATCATCAAGTTGATTGGGCGTAACGTCATTGAAGCCACAAAAGAAAGTTCCGTGAGCACAAATAGCATTCCAATAGTGATAACAGGCAGCGGTTCGCTTATTGTTTCTGGTAATGTATCAATCTCCTCAGGTAAACAGCTGACCATTCAAGGTGGATGCACCATCGAGGCCAAGTCACCCATTTGGGCAGACACCATCACCATCAACGATGCCCAGGTGCATGCCATTCGTGTTCTAGAAAATGAGCCATGTATGCGTGGTTTTTGGGGAATTAAGTTAAAGGGCGGTAGCTATTTGGCCAGTCCGCAAGGAGCAACTTGCGAATATCGCAGCGGTATGTACCACGCAGGTTGGGGCTGGGTGTTTGTAAAAGGCGAAGAAATATGCGGCGAAGTTCTTATAAAACGCGGCAAGAACACAGGCATCGACAACGCCGCCATGCCACCACCAACTAAGGAAGACGTGATTTATACGCTCGACGGTATACGGATGAAACTGCCCTTTGAGCGTCTACCCAAGGGCGTGTACATTGTTAATGGTAAAAAAGTGAAGAAAGAGTAATTGTTTCCTTGCACGCCATTATATTGCGCCACCGCATTATAATTTCTAACCTACTTTGCCTTGCCCCATGCAGGAATAGACGCTCAAATAGAAGTCGTCTTGGCTTTTAATATTTACATTGAGAGGAGTTTGTTATCTTTGTGATGCCAACACAAGATAAAAACTCCTTTCATATACGAAGTGCATTACAAATCAACTCACTGACTTTAAACTTGACGAAAGCCCAACAACTCCCGAAGACATCAACTCACCAACTAAAAAACTCATCATCTCAAAAACTTAAATTACTATCATTTATTTTACAATACCGCTCTATTTTTCGCTCCGTTTTAGCAAAAATATTAGTTAAAAAGTTGGTAAAAAGCCACTATTTCTACCCTCTCACACCTTGGGGCTTGTCAATTTTTAAGCCTAAAACCTGAATTTTGCACCATTTAGTCTTTCTAGTATGGTTGCTAACTCATATTTTTTCAGGCCCAAATACCTGCTTTTAGCCCCTAAAAACCTACTTTTTGATGGTTATTTTGCCCTTATTAGCCATGTGGTTCATGGTTCTAAAAGGTTTTGTTTATACAATTGCTGTGGATGATTATGCTTTTCGTCTCGCATTTTGCAGCATTTAGCACCGCGTTTAGCACCAAAATGCGCTGCGTTTAGCACCAAAACGCACTCTATTTTGCACCAAAACGCACCCTATTTAGCACCAAAACACACTGCGTTTTGCACCATTTCACCCTGCATTTAGCCACAAATAGCCCCAAATGTGGTACAAATGGCGGTCCTTTTAAATAAATATTCATTTTGCCGCATGCACATGCTAACCCTATTTTGCATCAAAACAAACTTTCGCGAGAATCGATTTTTTGCGGTAAAGTGGGCGTTGGTGGACGAAAAGGGTACTCGTAATGTTAAAATTCTTACTAAAAACCATACAAAACTAACGTATGGTAAACACGCGCGAGTGGGCAACGGCACGGAAAACATGTAGGTTTGCAACGACCAGCGCAAGCGGTTGCAGGGCATGCTGCTCACGGACAACGGTAACAGCATCATGCAAACGAAGAAGTAATCTGCCATTGGCAACCAATTTTCAACTTGTAGAGAATGCTTTTACAGCACAAAGATGGTGAACAACCCTCCATGTATAGAAATATCAGAAGTCAAGACGACTTCATATAAAATGTAACTAATTCCAATGCAGATGGGAAAGGAAAGATAAAAGAATTTCATTAATGGCTCGCTCTAAAACACCTTTGGCGACTTTTTAAAACCAGCCTTATGCACGATTTATGGTTCAGTCATCAGCCTGTCTGTGCCTTAATACACACCAAAACACACGTCTTATTTCATCCCATGCGCAATACCATCTGTGATGATGCGTCCATTTCGTGCATCAATAATGGTATAGCGAGGGAGCGTTATGCGCGCGTTAAACCAGCTTATATTCCAACAGGGAATGTTCTCTTCGTTTATATATCGGTCTATGCTGGTACGCTCGTCATAAAGATCTATATTGCGTTTTTTAACAAAATCCAAGACGTCTTGCCAAGAATAGTTCTTGTAAGGCTTATCCATATCTGTTTCTTTGATGAGATAACCTTTCACATCATATTCTCGCCATATCCCACAATTAAAACTTTGATAACAATATTGGCCAGACTTTTGAATGTTACCATTCATGAAATAACATCGATACTCACCAAACAGACTGCCTTTTTTCAGCTTTGTCATAACATATCCAACTTCGGTTTTTGTCACAGTTATGATGTTTCCCGCAGAGTCCGTGTATTCGCACTGGCTGGGTGGATACATAAATTCTTCAGGAAATTCCTGTTCTTCCTTTTTCCTATATTCAAGGAACCTTTTGTTGGCGTCAGCTGTATCGAGCTTTTCAAAACAACGAATATTGCTCCTCTTCTTTTTCGCCATTCTCTTTGGGGGCGTATGTGTCGTACACGCCACCAAGAAAACGCACATTAGCATTAAACACCCTACCATTTTCATGCGCATATATACTTAGATGTACTATTTTTAAATGTTCTTCCATTGGTATTCCATCTTGCGATGGTAGGTATTCCAATCCATATCCGAGTGACACATCATTTTATCTCATGAAACAGGATTGTACTAAAATCACGTTCATCCTAAGCCTATTAACTTACACTTGCTCTACCAACATCGGCAAATAAAGGCGCGTTTGCAGTTCGGCAAGCCAAGCAGAATGGGCTATTAAAGCATCTATCTGCTCCGCGGAAAGGGCCACAAGACTGGTGCCTACATGCCGAGCCAAGTCTATGTTATCGGCACTAGGCACGCTTTCTTCAAACTTACTCCACCCCACACTGGCCTTAATGTGCTGCAAAATGGTCTTTTCTGCCTCGGTTCGTTGTGCGCCTTTTGCCTTCAAGCTTGCAACTTCTGCCTCGCTTATGCCGTGTGCCTGCCACACATCGGGATGTACATTGCCATTGCGAAGGTTGTTGACAAAGCCATGCAATGGGCGTTCGCTGCAATCCCATTCAAGTGGCACGTAAGCAAAATGTTCCTTATTGGCAAAGCCTTCGTAAAGGTTGTCGCTGCGTTGCATCTTCTTTATGCGGTTCATCATCATACTAATGGTGTTCATCGCGAGGTTAAAGAAGTGTGTGGTACCTGCTGCACGCACTTGCCCATTGCCTGCATCGCTCACCACAATGTAGTCGCAACGAAAGCGGCTCTTGTCTTGACTTAGCTTGTGCGCTCCTTGATTGTCGTACACGCCACCATCAATCAGTTTGGGCGGTTCGGGCTTTTGTTCGCAATCTTCATACTTGCCGCGCACAAAAGCCGCACCAATGGTTATCGGCGTAAAGCCGTATGGCACGCACGAAGAGGCCATAACGGCGCGTGAAAGCGGAAAACCGTTAGCATCGAACATGGATTGTCCGTTGATGCGATAGGCATATTCGCCCATCATTCCGCGCGAAAAGGTGAATGGCAGCTGCGTGGCAAGGTTGGTGGAATTGATGCAAATCAAGGGTGTTTGGGGCAAGTCGGACAGTGTTTTGCGCTCGAAAAACACTTTATCGTAAAGCTTTGAAATAAGTTTGCTTGTGGGCAAGGCCGTAAACGAGTTCTTCAAGATGCCCAAAAGCGCAAGAACTAATGCGCATACGCCTACCAATGCGGCCACGCTACCTGCCCAAATGGGATGGTTAGGCCATAAAGTACCCATCACTAGCGATGTGATATAGCCCAAGGCCACGGCGAAAGCAAACACAAGAACGCCCAAAACACCTACATAAAGAAACGAAGACCAAAGCACACCACGCTGCAAACGCGCGATAAAACCTTGTTCAAATGTGTCGTAATCGTCTTTATGCAGGGCGTAATAGGCCGTAGTTATCGACCCGCCCGACACCGAAGAAATAACGTCTACCTTGTTGAGGATGCCCAACTTGTGCAATGCCCGCAACGTTCCTACATGATAAGCGGCAGCGCGATAGCCACCTCCCGATAGGGCTAAGCCTATTTTCTTTTTGTCTTTATTCATCGTTAGTTTTTATTAGGAGTAATCAAAGGATAGGTAGTAAAGGGAGTAAGGAGTAAAGGGAGTAAGAAGGTAAGCTAGTTAGGTGTAAAGCTAGTTAAACCTAGAACACCTAGAATATTTAGAAAGCCTAGAATACCTAGAAAACCTAGAACAACTAAAACAAACGGCCTATCAGCAATCCGCCCCATCTTCTCCTCTTTAAAACACTTTAATTTCAGTAATAACCAACGCCCCAACCTGTTCGTTTAGTCGGCGCATCAGTTGTGTTCGCATCATCGCGAGGTCTTGGCGAAGTGCAGGATTGGTTATCTTAACAAACAAGGTTTGGTTCTTAATGAACTTCTCCGTGGTGTAACGCGCCACCATAGCGCCTGCCACCGTCTCCCAAGCGTCAATCAGTCGTTTCTGTTGTAAAGGCGTTTCAAGTCCTTCGTCACGCAGAAGTTTCATCAATATCTCGCCCAAAGGTTTCACATCGCGCCTAAACATTGTCGCCTCCTTTCTCGGTTATTTCCCCGTTTTCTACATAAAAAAGCTTATAATCAGTAGTCCCCGACTGCAAGATGCGGTCTAGGTGCTCTCGGTTTGTGTCTGTTATGAATATCTGTCCATAGCTATCACCCGACACCAACTCCACAATTCGTTCCACACGTTGGCTATCCAGCTTGTCGAAGATGTCGTCAAGCAACAACAATGGCGTGGTTTTAGATGCCGTTCGCTTTAAGAAATCAAACTGCGCTAGTTTCATCGCCAAGGCGTAAGTCTTGCTCTGCCCCTGACTACCCTCGCGTTTTAATTGATAGCCATCAATCAACATCTCCAAATCGTCGCGGTGAACACCGTGCAAAGAGTAGCCAACAGCCCTATCCTTATGCCTGTCTTTGCGTATCACATCAAGCAAGTCGCCCCGCTGACAATGTGAGATATAGCGCAGAGAGACACGTTCCGACCCACCCGAAATACGCTCGTGAATGCTTTGGAACACAGGGATGAACTCTTCTACAAAGGCCGCGCGCTTAGCATACACCACTTTTCCTTGTGCCGCCATCTCCTCTTCCCACAGCTCTAGCAAGGCTAAGTCGGGTTCGGCCTCCATTCTTAGCAGGGCGTTTCGCTGCTGCAGAGCCTTGTTACATCGGGTTAAAGCCTCGATGTAAGTAGTGTCGTATTGCGCGATCACCATGTCCATCAGTCGCCTACGCTCCTCGCTGCCACCATCAATAAGTGCAGCATCGGCAGGCGAAACCAGCACCAAGGGTATCAACCCAATGTGCTGCGACAGGCGTTTGTAAGCCTTCTTGTTGCGTTTAAACTGCTTTTTCGACCCACGTTTCATGCCGCAATACACATTTTCGGCATCACCAGCCTCGCTAGTATAGTCGCCCTCCACCACAAAGAAGTCCTGTTCGTGGGTAATAAGCTGCGAATCAATGGGGTTGTACGCACTTCTACAAAACGAAAGGTAGTACAACGCATCGAGAAAATTGGTCTTTCCCGACCCGTTATGCCCAATGAAACAATTGGTTTTGGGCGACAGCTGCAAGTTGACAGCACGCAGGTTTTTATAATTGATAATTGAAATGCAATTCAAAATCATAATCGAAACAAACAGTTAACTCTCTTGCAAAGTTACGCCATTTGGGTATGAAAAACGAAAAAAGTAGCTGATATGTTTCACTATATGCGAGAAATTCAGTAATTTTGCCCCACTTCTTAGAATAATAACAACGTTTAAATATATAATGGCAAACAAAAACAAACAAGGCGTTGCCGAAACTTTCGACGCATCGCAAAGCTCTGACGCATTCTTCTCGAAGAACAAAAAAGTGATACTTGGCTCTGTTGCGGCCTTGGTTCTCATCGTGGCTGGCTTCTTCCTGTATAAGTCGCTCGTGGCTGGTCCACGCGAAGAAAAGGCTAGTACGGCCTTGGCCAAAGGGCAAGAATACTTTAATCAAGAGCAATTCGACAAGGCCCTGAACGGCGATGGAGCTGGTTATGTGGGTTTCGCACGCATTGCCGACGATTACAGCAGCACCGATGCAGGCAACTTGGCCAACCTGTATGCTGGCCTTTGCAATGCAAACCTCGATAAGTGGGAAGCTGCAAAGAAGTTCCTCGACGCCTATTCGCCTGCCTCGGATGCTATGGTTAGCCCTGCTGCTGTTGCGGCATTGGGTAACGCCTATGCACACCTTAACAACTTGGACAAGGCTGTTGACAATCTGAAAAAGGCTGCAAAGCTGGCCGACGGCAAAGATGCCGATGGCGCAAACAGCACGCTTTCGCCCCTGTTCCTTATCCAAGCAGGCGAAATTCTTGAGTCGCAAGGCAAAAAAGAAGAGGCTTTGGCCATCTACCAAGACATCAAGAAGAAGTATGTTAACTCCATACTCGTACAGAGTTCGGAGATTGACAAGTATGTGGAACGCGCATCAACGAAATAATGGCTACCGCATTACACAACCTTTCGGAATACGACCTGTCGAAAATTCCCGATGCCAGCAACATGTGTATCGGCATCGTGGTGTCTGAATGGAACCCCGAAGTGACGGGTGCTTTGCTAAACGGAGCCGTTCAAACACTAGAAAGGCATGGCGCATTGCCCGAGAACATTCACGTAAAAACCGTTCCTGGCAGTTTCGAATTGGTTTATGGCGCGCACCAAATGGTGCTTAACGGCGGCTATGATGCCGTTATCATTCTAGGTTGCGTTATCAGAGGTGAGACTCCGCACTTCGATTATATCTGCCAAGGCGTTACGTATGGCATTGCAAAACTCAACGCCACGAGCGAAATCCCCGTGGTGTATGGCTTGCTAACAACCAACGACCAGCAACAAGCACTTGACAGATGCGGTGGAAAATACGGCAACAAGGGCGACGAATGCGCCATTGTAGCCATAAAGATGGCTAAATTTTAAGGCCTCGTAAGTTAAAGCGAACCAACACAAGACAAAACAAATAGATATGGGCGGAACGTGGATTGTTCCGCCCATATCGTTATAAACACAGAGAAAACAATGAAAGATTTTGCCGCCATAGACTTCGAAACGGCCAACTTCAAAAGGGAAAGCGTGTGTAGTGTGGGCCTTGTGCTGGTGGAAGAGGGTAAGATTGTGGGCAGCTATTACCATCTTATACAACCCACGCCCAACTATTTTGAAGAGCGGTGCGTTACGGTTCATGGCCTTACCACTGCCGACACCAATGGCCAACCCACGTTTCCCGACGTGTGGGCAGAGATTGCGCCGCTGATACGCAACAAGCCATTAGTGGCGCATAACAAGGCTTTCGACGAGTCGTGCCTTAAAGCTGCCTTCGCCGCTTACGACATGGAATATCCCGATTATCCCTTTTATTGCACGCTATTAACAGCACGTCGTAAGCTGAAAGAGGCAGGATTGGCCGATTTTAGACTTCCTACCGTGGCCAGCCATTGTGGTTACGAACTTGATATGCACCACCATGCCTTGGCCGATGCCGAGGCTTGTGCTGCCATTGCACTGAAAATACTATGATTGGGAGCATCCCTCCCCCATCGTTTACCCCATAAAACAAAGCACGAATGAAACTGCAACAACTTTTACAACGTTATCAATTCGACGACCTCATGCCCGTTGTCGCCGACATGTTCCCTGGCACTGGCAAGTTCCGCGCCTCGCTCGAACAAGGCTATAACATCCTGATGAGCCTGCAACCCGTGGCCTCTAAGAAGAACATACGCTACCGAATAATGCCCGACCCCAACAGCGACGCATCATTTATGGGTGCCGAAGATGCTGCTTTCGACACCACATGGGAGGTTTGCTTGGGCAAAGAGGTGGTGAAAGAAAAGGGCGTAGACCTAACCGACATCGAACTTGCGGCCAACTGTCTTGTTAATGTCTGTCTCATCGGCCGACATCCCAAAGCCTTCGACGAGGCCTATCGCGCATTGAGTAAGGCATAAAGGAAGGCCTTACAAGACAAGAAAGGGCTTATGCCGATTGGCGTTTAAGTCGCCATAAGTAACAGTTTTGCGGGGCGTTTATGGTAGTTTCATTCACCATAAACGCCCCGCAAGCGTGTCTGTGCACCGAAGTGGTCTACAAAACCTACTTCTTTTTCAATCGTGCAAATTCCTTTTTAGCCTTGTCCAACTGCTTTCTGAAGGCCTCATCGGCGTGCAGGCGGGCCACAGCAGCACTTGCAGCAAGGCGTGCCGCATCTACATCACTCTGATAATGAAAGCCGGCAATCACCCTACTTTCGCCATATTCGTAGCCACGCACAAGTATCTCGTCTTGTCTTTCGGGGTTAATCTCGGCCAAAACCAAGGCCATAGCCCATCCGCGAGCCGTATGACCAGAGGGGAAAGAGCCTGTATGGCGCAGTTCTTCCTCTTCGTGTGGCACGGCTGTTCCCTCTCCAAACTGCACGTATGGGCGCTTACGCATGTATTTCTTCTTCGCACTACGCACCGAAAGACTGCCATCGTTCTCCACTCGCTCCATCAAATAGTACAGTTCGGGCGTTGTTTGCTTGCTAATTGGCATGCCGAACGCCTCTGAAAAGCCATAAAGTACGGAGTCGATGTCAACAGATGCATCGTAAATGGCTTGCTTTCCACGCGCAGTATTGCGCACAGACTTACCCCATTGATAGCGATTAAAGTCGTTGAGGTATGCAATGCTCGACGTATCGGGCGGCGTGGGAATAAACTTTGTGGCGTCGGCAAAATCCGTTTTCTTAAGAAACGAAGGCCAACGAGTGGCCTTAGATGCCTCTTGGGCATTCAAACACAGCGTGCCCAATAGGGCAACGAAGATAAAAGCTGTTCTCTTCATTATGGTTTTCCGTTAAGTGTAATCTATAAATTAGTCTTTTCCACCACCTGCGCAATAACTTCGGGAAAGTGAGCTTGCTCTAACTGGTGTACTTTCTCGGCAATATCGTCGGGCGTATCGCTGTCTGTTAAAGGCGTAGAATATTGTGCAACAATCTCGCCAGCATCGCAATCGTCGCTCACCCAATGGATGGTGATGCCCGTTTCTTTCTCTCCTGCGGCCTTAACCGCCTCGTGAACATGGTGCCCATACATGCCTTTTCCGCCGTATTTAGGCAGCAAGGCGGGATGAATGTTGAGCATCCGTTGGTGAAAAGCAGCGACAAGGAAGGGTGGAATCATCAATAAGAAACCGGCCAAGACAATGAAATTTACCTCGTGCGCATTCAACAAGTCCATCACTTTGGTTTCATCGTTAAACTCGGCTTTGGTTAATACGGCCGTAGGCACATGGTGGTTCTTGGCCCTAACAAGGGCATAGGCATCGGGGTTGTTGCTCAACACCAAGGCGATATGTACGTTGGCATCGTCGGCAAAGTGCCTGATGATGTTCTCACAGTTGGTTCCGCTGCCCGAAACAAAGATGGCAATGTTGGTCATAGGGTTTGTATATGCTTTATTGTTTACGTTGGTTAATGTTGTTCTCTGTACAAAAAGCGCATGTAAAAACGCCTGCCACAAGCCTACATACGCCTGAAAAAGGCATAAAAGGCTGGCTTATAATCTGCGTTCAATCACTCTATTCGTCGAACCCGTCTTCATCGTCGAACCCGAACATCACAGGATCTACAAAAGCATCTAATGCGCGACGTTCCTTTTTCGTTGGTCGCCCCGTGCCGTGCGCCCTGTCTATAAAGCCACTGATGCGGCTCATCTGCAACAGTTCGTACTGCTTTGGGTCGGTAACGTTCTCGTAAATTTCGGGCAACAGCTTTGCTCCCACACGTTGTTCGATGGTTTTCAGCACCTTGAACGAGTAGGTTACGGGTGGTTTTTTCACGCTCACCACGTCGCCTTCCTTAATCGTTCGACTTGGTTTCAGGTTCACCCCATTAAGCGTTACACGCCCATTTTTGCAGGCATCGGCCGCTATCGAGCGAGTTTTAAATATCCGCGCGGCCCACAACCATTTATCTATCCTAGCCTCGTTCATCACCAAAGGTTATGCGTTCTTTTTGTTAAACTGGTTCATCGTCACCGTTATTCCAGCCAAGGCAAAGCTCTTAATAATCTCAATGCTACGCTCAATGGCAGGCTGTAAGGCTTTAAGTTCCTCGTCATCGTATTCGCCCAACACCCAATCTACCTGTCCTCCGCGCGGAAATTCGTTGCCGATACCCACGCGCAAACGGGCATATTGCGGTCCGATAAGCTGTTGAATATGCCCCAACCCATTGTGTCCGCCATTGCTGCCATTGCCTTTCAGTCGCAAAGTGCCAAGGGGCAGGGCCAAATCGTCTACCACAACGAGCAGGTGTTCTTGTGGAATATTCTCATTATCGAGCCAATAACGCACGGCGTTTCCACTGAGGTTCATAAACGTTGACGGCTTTAACAGAACCAACTTGCGACCTTTTACCATCGCAGAGCTGACAAAACCATAACGCTTATCCTCAAAAACAATATTGGACGCCTTTGCAAAAGCGTCCAATATCATAAATCCAGTATTGTGACGGGTTGCCTCGTATTCTCGTCCGGGGTTTCCCAAGCCTACAATTAAATATTTCTCCATTCAGAAAAGTGGTTATTCAAAACCCACGTTTTTACTTACCTGCGGCAGCGGCAGCAGCGGCAGCGGCGGCAGCACGCGTCATCTTAACGGTGCAAACGATAACATCTTTCGGCGTTACCACTTCCAAACCTTCGAACGAAAGTTCGCCAGCCTTGATGCTCTTACCGATGGTCAGTGCAGTTACGTCAATGTCTAGCTTTTCAGGAATTTGCCTGTAAGGAGCCTTAACCATCACCTTACGGATAGAAAGGCTAAGACGTCCACCATCGCGAACACCCTGAGCCAAGCCCACGAGGTTAACGGGAATACCGATAGCGATGCTCTTTTCTTCGTTTATTTCGTAGAAGTCTACGTGCAGCAGGGCATCCGTTACGGGGTGGAATTGCAGTTCCTTCATGATAGCGGTGTGCTTTTGGCCATCGATATCGAGGTTAACCACATAGATGTGGGGCGTATAAACCACCTTGCGAAGTTCGGCCATAGGCACAACGAACGAAAGAGCCTCGGGCAGACCGTCTGCGTTTTTCTTCTCGCCGTAAAGGTTACAAGGAATCAATCCTTCTTTTCTCATCTCCTTAGAAGCCTTCTTTCCCAGGTTGCTTCTGCTCTTACCTGCTACATTAATTTCTCTCATAATGTGTTACTCTAAATTAAGTTGTTAAACAATTGTGCTTAATTCGCCATCACACGAAATATCAATTTCTTGATTGATGCGCCTTAAAAAGCGGTGCAAAGTTACGTCTTTTCTTTGAATTACGCAACGCATGGGTGTTAAAAGTGCACCTTTCGGGCGTGCGATTTAGCCCTTTTCGTTTCCTTATTTACTTGCTTGCACGATTTAAACGCAGTCCGCAGAGCATGCCGTCCATACTTCCAAGCAGCGAAGTGGCGGTTTTCAGCGAGGCGTTCCCGCTAATGCTGCCAATGGCTTTGAGGTAAGTGAGCATCTTCGAGGCATCCATCACGATGAGCAAGTCGTTGCCATCTACCTGCGTAGTGCCAACAAGTTGTTTTATTTCGCCTGCATATTTCAGCACCACTTCTTTACCCTTGATGGTGAAGGTGCCGCGCAGACGTCGGCCACCGATGGTTTGCGTAAAGCGCCCGTTGCGTGTAAAGGTCATTTTCATCGCCCCTTTGGTAATGCCCACCTTGTTAAGTTGCGTTTCAATGGTCTTTTCTATGGCACTCGATGCCAGCTTTCCGCCAGCCTTTTTCAACAAGTTCTCGCTCATAAACACCACAGCGGGTTCGGTGTAAGTCCACTCGCCAACAAGATCATCGATGGTGGCCACTTTCTTATCAGAGAAGATGGAGGTAATACCCGAAAGCAAATCGTCGGTTGTTCCGCCATTCGATAATATGTCTGCACCATTTTGCAGTATCTTTCCAAAGTCGAATTGGGCGTACGCTTTGTTGCCCATCAGCGACATGGCAGCAATGGCCATGCCCACAATCATTTTCTTATTCATTGTTATACCCTAATTTTCGTGGTGCAAAGTTACGCAAATTTGTGGGAATACAAAGTTTGGGGATAAATTTTCTAGGGTAACTACGAGGCTTAGAACAACTAGGATGCCTAGGATAACTAGGATGTCTAGAAAGCCTAGGGTAACTAGAATAAACAGAAGAACTAGGATAACTAGGGCTACTAGGATACCTAGAAAGCCTAGGATAACTAGAATACCTAGGGCTACTAGGATGCCTAGAAAGCCTAGGATTACTAAAGCACCAAGTACCCCCTCACTCTTCCCGCTTTCGCCTCTCCAACTCTGCTTTCAGCCTTTGCACTTCGGCCTTTAACTGTTCGTTCTCCGTTTTCAGCCTTTCCAACAAATCGTCTTGAGCCTGCCTATACCCCGTGCGAGCAGCGTGCATGCGTTCTTTTATACCGCCCTGTTCCACAAACCGCTTCTCTAATACTTTCAGATAACTGCACATCATCTTATCCGTTATGTGGCAAAGCGTAAGCAGCGTGTTGCAGAACTCCTCTGCCGTCCATTTGCTGGCGTAAGGCAAATAGCACTCTGCCTTGTTGTTTGCCCTGCAAAATTTGAGCATCAAGTTGTAGCGAGGATGCGCATTGTCCCAACAAGTAAGGCCGCGCGTATGCACAAAATCTTCATAATCTTCGCGCAACTCGCGAAGTGAACCACGAGCCACATTGAGCAATTTAAGTTCCATCTCTGTCGAAGTGTTGCCGTCTTCAATTCCCTCGACAATGTTTTGCTTACTCGACCGCGCCGCCTGAACCATTTGGTCTACGGTGCGGTCGCCATACTTAGGTAAGAAACGCTTGCAGAAGATATACGTTAGCTGGAATATGGCATCCGCCTTCTGATAGAAGTGCAAGTCGGTGTATTTCGTGTTTCTTCGCAGTACGTCTTTTGTTGTTTGTTGTTTTTCTTCTGGTAGAAAGGTCATAGATTAGATATCTTATCTTGTCATGGTGAAAAAGATTGACGTTTGTAAAGCAGTTGCCTGCTGTAACGCGCATGCAGACATCAGTACAAGGCACCTTGTAGTGTCCCTACAAAAGGCTTGTACCGACACTACAAGGTGCTTGTAGCGCAAGTACAAGAGCCTTGTAGTGCGAGTACAAGGTGCCTTGTACTGATGTGTTGCTGTGCTTAGATGGTGCGTTTACATCGTCAACTCCACCACATAATCAATGTCGGTGGGCACTTTATCCAAATGCAGGGTGATGCCATCGGCATGCTTGGTAAAGTTAACACGCTTGCCAGTGGCAAACGCTGTGGCCGACTTTGGCATGCGTTTGCCCAATGGCAGGTAAAGACCAGCCTCTTGCAAGTCTAATATATGTATGTAAAGCTTGTTGCCACGCTGCGTACTTACGCCCCAATGATGCGGTGCAACCAGTCCGCCACGCGTGCCATAGATGGTGTTGCCATACTTAGACAGCCATTGACCAATCTCTTTGAGACGAGCCACAGCCACAGAAGGGAGTTCGCCGCCTGGTTCCGGACCAACATTCAACAGCAAGTTGGCATTCTTACCAGCAGCCCTAACCAACATTTGTATCAGCTCTTTGCCCGACTTATAGTTGCTGTCTACAAGCGAATAGCCCCAATGTTCGTTGATGGTTTGACACGACTCTAAGGGCAGATGACTAATGCTTTGACCCGAAAGGCCTGCCTTGTTCTCGCCAGGAAGGTCGCGTTCGAATATCTGAATGTCCTCGCCTGCGAAAGGCACTTGATGGTGATTGTTGGCAATTAAGCATTGGGGTTGCAGCTTATGTATCATGGCATACTGCTGCGGAAGTTCCCAATCGAAGGGCGTTGGGTCGCTGTCGTGGTCCCACCAGCCATCAAACCAAATGGCACCAATGGGTCCATAGTTGGTCAGTAGCTCGGTAAGCTGCGTATTCATAAAGTTGTAGTAGCTCTTCCAGTTAGCTGCATCCTTGGGCCTACCCGTTCCTTTGCCCGTTCTTCCTACGGGATAGTCGGTGCGATACCAGTCTAGGTGTGAGTAATACAAGTGTAACTTAATGCCTTGGCGTGCACAAGCCTCGGCCATTTCTTTGATAATGTCGCGCTTAAAGGGCGAACCATCCACCGAATTGTACGTGCTTGTTGCTGTTTTGAAGAGCGAAAAGCCATCGTGATGGCGCGTGGTGATGGTTACATACTTGGCTCCTGCGGCCTTAATGGCAGCCACCCACTCGTCGGCATTGAAGTTTGAGGGGTAGAAAGTCTGCGCCAACTTGGGGTATTCCTTGTAGTTGATGTTGCGATTGGTCATCACCCATTCGCTTTCACCAATCATCGAGTACAGTCCCCAATGCAGAAACACGCCAAACTTTTGGTCTTGAAACGCTTCGCGCGCGGCAAGGTTTTGCGCCGTTGGCGTGTACTTGGAGGGTGCGTTGTTGTTTTGTGCCACCGCCCCTACGAAAGGAAGCAGGGCAAAGGCAAGTAAGATTGTTTTTTTCATTGCGTAAGTTAGTTTAGACATACATGTATGTTATATATATAATATGGTGTAAGGCTTGTGCCCCATACGTTGTTTTTAGTTGCCTTTCTTAGGCTTTCGAGGCTGTATCGGTGTGCGCGATGTGCAGATAAGTACACAGCTTAAACAGCTTGAAGGCCACGAGCGAAGGCTTGAAACCTATGATGCGCCGATGCAACAGGGGCATCAGCTTGTTTAAAACCGAACGTACTGTCCCATCTAACCGCCATCGGCGCAATCGCCGTTCGAGCCGAATGATGGGCGAAAAGTCGGCCAACTCGGTACGAAAGGTGTATAGGGTGTGAAGTCCTTCGATGGTTTTACCCACGAAAACCACGTTGCTATCATAGTGGTTAAAGCCTATGGGGTTGTTGATGTGGACCACCTCAATGCCTTTTTGCGCCAACGACATGCCCCAAAACACATCTTCGTAGCCGTAGGTGAGAAAGCGACTGTCGAACGGAACGGCCCGCATCACCCGCTTTGACACCAAGATGTTAGACGTAGTGAGATGATTATAGGGGTGTTTGGCGCGTTGTTGGGGCGAAAACTGCCGCTCGGCGGCCTGTTCGTAGCGAACTCTCAGCAGGCGTTCGTCGGTCCACGCACCGCCTTTCGTTGTGTTTCCGCCGTAAACCACGCCCCATTCGTCGGGGGTTTGCAAGTAACGCTCCACAAAATGGGGCGAAACCACGCGCATATCGCTGTCAATAAATAGCAGCCAAGGCATGTTGGCCATGTCGGCCAAGTGGTTTCGGATAACCGCGCGCCCCACGTTTTCCTCACGAACGATATGCTTACAATGGCTCAGTGCCGTTATTTCGGCATTTCGGGCGATGTTGTCGGGCTGGTCACTGCCGTCTTCGGCTACCACTATTTCAAACTCCAAGCCACCCATTTCGCTTGCCTGCCTGTGCAGTTCGCGCACAAGGGGCAGACAAACGTAGTTGTAGGTGGGGATGAGGATAGACAGTTGCGTTTTCATTCTTGTGCTTACTGCTGTTGAGTTGGGGCTTTATGGAAACGTACTTGGGCTAGAAGTAGCCCTTAGTTAACCGCCACAACCTCTCTTTATGTCTATGCGTTGCCTGCTGGCTTGTTGGGCTTTCGGCGATTATGACTGCCCCGCGAACGGCCACTCTTTCCGCCTTGGGCGTGTTGGTTAGTGGGTTTCGCGTTGCGATTGCGCCCTCCACGCGGTTGTCCTTGCCGCTGTCTGCCGCCGTGCGAACCTCTCGAACCACCCTTTTGCGGTGCACGCGATGCGGTTTTGTATTCGGGTCCATCGCCTATACCTTCGGGCAACGGCACCTTTTCTATTTCTTTTTCCAAGAAACGCTCAATCTGTTGGAAGTAATAAACGTCTTGGTCGCTGATAAGTGTAATGGCAACGCCATCGCGTTCGGCACGTGCCGTTCGGCCAATGCGGTGCACATAGTCTTCAACATCGTGCGGAACATCGTAGTTTATCACCATCGTAATATCGTCTATGTCAATGCCGCGCGACAGTATATCGGTTGCAACGAGCACGTCGGTTGCGCCACTCTTGAACTTGAACATCACCTGGTCGCGTTCCTCTTGCGAAAGGTCCGAGTGCATTTCGTCGCTGTTTATCTTCATCCGCACCAAGGCGCGGTTAATTTCCTTCACCTTTTGTTTCTTGCCCGAGAAGATAATCACGCGGTTAAGGTTGCCTGCCTTAAAGATGTCTTCAAGCACTTTAAGTTTCTGCGGCTCGTAACAAAGGTAGGCTTTCTGCGCTATTTTCTCGGCAGGCTTGCTCACTGCGAGCTTAATTTCAACGGGATTTTTCAGCAAAGTCTTGGCCAACTGCTCTATTTTAGGCGGCATGGTGGCCGAGAACATGATGGTTTGGCAGGTTGGCGGCAGCTGTTTGGCAATGGTCATGATGTCTTCCGAGAAACCCATGTCGAGCATACGGTCGGCCTCGTCTAACACAAAGAACGACACTTTGCTCAAATCAACATTGCCCAACTGTATGTGTGAGATGAAACGACCAGGCGTTGCGATGATAATGTCGGCCCCCAAGCGCAGCGACTTTATCTCTTGGTCGTAGCGGTTGCCGTCGTTTCCGCCGTAAATGGGCAGACTACTCACGCTGTCTAGGTAGTAGCCAAACCCTTGCATGGCCTGATCTATCTGCTGTGCAAGTTCTCTTGTGGGCGACATGATGATGCAATTGATGGCATCGTGTGGGAAACCGCCATCGTCGAGCATCGACATGATGGGCAATAAGTAAGCGGCCGTCTTGCCTGTGCCTGTTTGTGCCACGCCCAAGATGTCTTTTCCTTCTAGAATCTGGGGTATGCAATGTTCCTGAATGGGGGTACACGTCTCGAAACGCATATCGTAAAGTGCGTCGAGAACGTTGTCGTTTAAGTCTAATTCTTCAAATGTCATGTTGTGTAAGGCACGTTTTCTTCTTTCCTGTGCCGCTGTTTTTTTAATATGATAATCTTCTTGCCTTGGTTTGTTTGCTGGCTATTGGCTGCCTGCCTACTCGGCGTTAGTTGGGCGCGCTGCGGTAACAGAAGTAGGCCACAACAGCAAAGAGCAGGTTGGGAATCCATGCGGCAAGCATGGGAGGGGTATTGGCGTTGACGGCAAACGTGGCCGAAACGGTTTGCAAGAGTATGTAACCGAAACTCAAAGCCAAGCCGATGCCGAGGTAAAGTCCCATTCCGCCCTTGCGCTTACGCGACGAGAGCGACAGCCCGATGGTGGTTAGGATGAACGATGCAAAGGAGGCGGCGATGCGTTTGTGGTATTCCACCTCGTATTGCACCACGTTGCTACTGCCCCGTCCTATCTGTTTGGAGATGTAGGAAGAGAGTTCGGGATTGGTGAAAGTCTCTTGTTGGCCCTTAGAAAACACCAAGTCGGCTGGTTCCATCATGATGAGGGTATCTCGTTTGTCGCCGTATGTTATCTTCTCGCGCAAGGCTTTCATCTCGCGAATGCGCCAATTAGACACCTGCCAGTGGTATTTTGAATCGCTGATGGTGTCGTATTGTATTTCGGAGGCCGTCATGTGGCTCACCAATTTCTTGTTTTCAAACTTGTCTAGCGAAAAGCCATAGCCCCGTTTCGTCTTGTCGTCGTAGTGTTGTATGTAGGCAATCACGCCGCGGTCTACCTGCAATTGCACGTTCTGTGCCGATGTATTCTTCTTGCTGTTCTTGTACATCGACTCGAAGTTCTGCCTTATCACCGTGCCATGAGGTATTACATAACCGCTAAGATAGAACGAAAGACACGATATGAGCAAGCACGACACCATGTAAGGACGCATCAAACGATTGAAAGAAACGCCTGCGGCCAACATCGAAATGATTTCGGACGTGCCGGCTAACTTGGAAGTAAAGAAGATAACGGCAATGAATACGAACAGCGGACTAAACAAATTGGCGAAGTAAGGCACGAAATTGGCGTAGTAATCGAACACGATGGCCTTCAATGGCGCATGAAATTGGGTGAACTTTGCCAAATTCTCGTTCACATCGAACACGATGGCGATAGAGATAATGAGCAAAATAGAGAAGACGTAGGTGCCAATGAACTTGCGAATGATATACCAATCGAGTATTTTGAGGTAGCGCGTGGGCAACAATACGCGCAAGAAAGCCAAGCGGGCAACAAGCCATGCCACCCACTTTTGCCTCATACACCGTAGCCTCAACAGCCTGATAGAGCGTCTTATTTGCATTCGTTACATTGTTTTTTGCGCTTTACACGCGTCGGTTAAGGTTGTCGATAACGCTGGCTTTCCACTGAACAAAGTCGCCTTGCTCGATGTGCATGCGCGCATCTGCCGTTAGTCGCAGGTAGAAAGCCAAGTTGTGGATGCTTGCTATTTGCATGGCAAGCAGTTCTTGCGCCTTAAACAGGTGATGCAAGTAGGCTTTAGAGTGGATGTGGTCTATCTCGCAGCCGTCGGGATCGATGGGCGAGAAGTCGTCTTCCCACTTCTTATTGCGCATGTTCATTGTGCCTTGGTAGGTAAACAGCATGGCGTTACGCCCGTTTCGGGTGGGCATCACACAGTCGAACATGTCTACGCCACGTTCAATTGCTTCGAGAATGTTCTGCGGTGTGCCTACGCCCATGAGGTAACGGGGCCTGTCTTTGGGCAAAATTTCGTTTACAACCTCAATCATTTCGTACATCACCTCGGTTGGTTCACCAACAGCCAGACCGCCAATGGCGTTTCCGTCGGCGCCTTTATCGGCCACATGCTTGGCCGCCTCTTGGCGAAGGTCTTTATAAGTGCAGCCTTGCACGATGGGAAAGAGGCTTTGCTGATAGCCATACAGCGGCTCGGTTTCGTTAAAACGCTTGAAACAGCGGTCTAACCAGCGTTGGGTTAGGCCCAAACTTTTCTTTGCATAGGCGTAATCGCTATCGCCGGGAGGGCACTCGTCGAATGCCATCATGATGTCGGCACCTATTATTCGTTCGGTGTCCATCACGCTTTCGGGCGTAAACACATGCTTGCTGCCGTCGATATGCGAACGAAACTCGCAGCCATTCTCGGTTAATCGGCGTATGCCTGTGAGCGAAAACACTTGAAAACCGCCCGAATCGGTAAGTATAGGCCTATCCCAAGTGTTGAACTTATGCAGTCCGCCTGCTTTTTTCAGCACGTCTAGGCCTGGCCTAAGATAAAGGTGATAGGTGTTGCCGAGTATGATTTGCGCCTTCACCTGTTGGCGCAGTTCGCTGAAATGCACACCTTTCACCGCCCCACATGTGCCTACGGGCATG
>ERZ773014.8-NODE-8-length-156397-cov-5.380282_pt1 | contig 156397 bp, 137 predicted proteins | sample MGYA00580841_ERZ773014 | MGnify/ENA primary metagenome ERZ773014 (study PRJEB29015, sample SAMEA2737989) | human oral metagenome | biome: human oral; feature: human-associated habitat; material: dental | place: China | collected 2067 ... | reverse complement strand
AGATGTCCTCGATGCTGCGGCCGGTAACCGCGCCGCGCAGCTGGTCCTGAATCTTGATGGACATGGAAACCTCATACGGGAGAACCTTGTAGAGGTCTTTGCTGAGGTCTGCCTGAATCCGGCGCACGGCATTCTGGACGCCGCCGACACCGTCTGCCTGTCCGCCCGTGACGCTGTACTCAACGTTGAACGCGGACGTTGCCTCAACCCATCCGCCGCCGCTCTCGATCTCGATATCCCGAGGATACGTAGTACTGGTCAGCGGCTCACGAAGTAGCGGGTCGAGCTTTTCGAGCTCGCTCTCCAAAAATGCCAGCCCACTCGATACCGCCGCCGCGTCCATTGTCAAGAGCGGCGATCCGCCACGCTGCGGTGCAATCGCAAGGTTATACTGTTTCTTCATATCTGTTATTCTCCTCTCTTACACACCCTGGCGCGCGATGATCGTGAGCTCTGCGACGCTCCGTGCGTCTGCTCCGCTCGACCACTTAACGCCCGTAAGCTCGACACAGTTTCCCGTTTCGTTTGCGGCTCCGAGATCGCCGACCTTCGCTCCTGCAGGGCTCGTCCCACTAACCACTTTCGTGCGAACATAAACCTTCGCTCCGACCTTCGGCGTGCCCCATGCGCAAATAACGGACACACCGCCACGCTGGAGCACATCACACGCCTCCCCGGCAGCATAAAATCCGAAATTCTGAGTCGGGTACACCTTTGCCGACTTGACTTTGCGCATAGCGATACCGGCAAAGTCCGCAGCGGTATTCGTCGCCCCGAAGAGAGCGACAGAACCGTCATCCTTTTGGATAACAGGTGCACCGAACGGGACGTCTGCCGCTCCCGCGGCAACGGGACGCGTACGGCTAACTTCGTCGCCTTGGCGGGACGCCTGCCCCGGATAGCCATAGCTCATGTTAATTCCGATTGTAGTTCCCGGCATAATTACTTCTCCTCCTTCTTGTAATGCGGATTGCGCTTGCGGCAGTTTTCGCCATAGGCGCGCATTTCTTTTTCTCTCGTTGCGGCATCTGCAGTTTTACGGATCGAGAGTGCGCCGTACCCACCCGGTAGCGGCTGCGTGTCCTTCATCTGCATCGACTTTTTAAGGGCACGCGAAAGCGCATCCGATGCTTTCTTACGCTGCCCGGAAGGCATAGCCGCGATGAACGGTTTCATGACGCGAACCACCGAGAGCGCGAGTGCTTTGTCAGCAGTAGGTGCAGGCTGCGGATCATCTGCAGGTAATTTTTCCGGCTCGTCGTCCTCCTCCAGCTGCTCCGGCGGAACGGTCACGCTCTCCTCCTCAGATTCCTCATCTTCGGTCGGAGCAGGATCGTCGCTCTTGAGTTCCTTTTCGAGTTCGTCCAGGGACTCCGTTTCCTTTGCGGGTGCTTCTTCCGGTTTCGGCTCATCATCCTGCGTTTGCGACTTCGTGAATGCGTCAACCTTAGCGTTGAGAGCCTCTACCGCGTCCATAAGAGCCGCGATATCCTTGCCCCGTGCCTCCTGCGGTGTCTCTTCCCCGGAACCCTCCGCTTCGTCGACAGCACGCGCCGCCTCGCGGACTTCCTCCGGCTCTGCATCCTTGGCGAATGCTGCAAACATGCGATGCAGAATACTACCCTTTTTTGCCATCTTTTTTCCTCCTTCTGGCTTTGTCTTGGCGTCACGAATAGACACATCGTGCCCCGCGCGCCCCTCCTCGACAACGGCGACATGATTGCCGATGATATCCATCTGGCAGTACGTCCCGTCGTCCCTCTCAATATATTTGCACTCGTAACCGCACGATATTTCGCGCTTGCCTGCGTCAATCTTGGCAATGAGCGAGGCGTCGTACACAACGAGATCGCAAATCAGTTTGTCTCTGTCCGCTCCGCTGCCGCGTCGGACGTTCTGAACTGTCCCCTTGGTGTAGCTCGCATAGTTAGAAGCGTCTACACCGACCGGCGGATGATCGTCCGTCACGGGCTTACCCTCGAAGGATGCCACCGCCGCAGGCTTGAACACCTCATCCTCCTCGCGGTACACCTTGAGGATCCCGCCACCGGTGCCAGCAACGCCGAGTTCCTGCGGTGTGTATTCCTGCATCCCCGTGCGGCAGATCGGGACGCTGTGACACACGAGGAATCCCTCGGGCGTCTTTGTCATGTGAGGCGAGAATCTTGCCCCGTAGAATGCTTTCAATGGACATTCCCCCTTTCAAATTTTAGGCATAAGAAAACCCGCCCAGTATTGAGCGGATTAATGAATGAAATTGTTTTTGCGCGGGAATAAGATTGCCGAGCAGGACTTTATTCTTGTATTGTAGAATAATCCTAATATCATACTCATATATTTTTAAGGAGGTATATATCATGACAGACGAAGAAGTAAAATGGTATCAGAAAAGTTGGTTACTGTGGGTATGCTTAATATTCATTCCGCCTATCGGATTGCTGCTACTTTTCTTAACCCGAGAAAGGCATCCAAAATGGAAAATTATCGGCGTAGCGGGCCTTTTGTGGTGCCTCATCGCCTATGCAGGTGGGAATAACGAATCCAAAAGAAACGAGCTTTCCCCATCCACAAAAATTACACACAATGCTTCAACCACGAAGGATATTAGCGCACAAGAGGCTCAACGAGATACTCATATTGACTACATGGAAGTGGACATCCACTCCTTAATGAATGACCTTGAAGGAAACGCGGCTGCTGCTCAGAAAAAGTACAAAGGGAAAAACCTAAAAATCGTCAACGGCATCGTTAGAACGATTGATTCTGATGGCGATTACTTTTCAATAGGGAAGGATCAGTATTCTATAACAGGGGTACACTGCTCTCTCGAAAGCCAAAAATTAAAAGATGATCTACTAAACATCAGAAAAGGAAGCACCGTCATTGTATACGGTAAAGTTTCTGATGTAGGAGAAATATTAGGATATAGATTAAATACCGCAAAATTTGAACTTGCACACTAAGTTTCCCCTCCCCCTGTTTCGCGGGATGCTCGCTTTATCGGCATTCCGCGATTTTTGTTTGCCATGTCAGAAACCTCTCTTAGGCTTCAGCCGCATCCCCCATCCGCCATAATCCACAAGTTCAAAACAGCCGTATTTATTCGCCAAATCCTTTATACTGTTCTGCTGATTGCGCGTAAGATCGTTCCATTTGACAATGACCTCCCCGCGTTTCTCGCGCTTTGTATTGCGATACTCTGACAAATCGACGCCCACCTGCTCGTTTATGTAGGACATCAACTTTTCTGCCTCTGTCCCCTTTTTCTGGGTGGCAGCCTTGGGCTTCTCCTTCGGCGTGAACTCGTGCTTCGTCTTGCCCGTCCATTCCTTGCCGCTGAATTTGCCACCTGCGCCGCCGTCGATCTTGCCCTCCGTCAGATGAACTTTCGAGCCGTTTATCGTCCGCCAGTTTTTCGGGTCGGGGTCTTTCTGATGTACGACATCCATCGTCAAACCGCGTTGCACGGCGATGGTATCAAGCCGCATGGAAAGTGACAAGAGCCCGATTGCCACACGGTCGGTTAAACCGTTTGTCACGTCATATCATCCTCTCAAATTGCTTTCTCGTTACTCGCCCAATCGTACCATTTTGGTGTACCCTCATCTGCCAATCAAGAACATCTATATCAACCACAGGCTCCGAGTAGCACCGACAATTCGGGCAGCACCCTGCGTGGTAATTTCCCAGCTTGTTATTGTAAGGCTTACCATCCGTACAGTGTATAGGGAATAAATCCTCGGGCGCGGGCGGGTCGTTCCATCGGACGAGGACACCACTCATGTGCCGATGGCTATTTCGCGTTCTGCCGTCACCCTGCTTCCCACCACAAGCTCTCCAAATATACCAGTTAAGGCCAAGACCTTCTGCGCGTGCTTGTACAAGATTCGTCTGGGTCATTGAGACCTGCGTCCGCGCGATAAGCTCCGCTCGGGCCCTCGTTTTCTCCGGGAACAGCCAGCGGATTTCATCGGCGATGTCTGACGCCCTGCGTCCCTTCATCGCCTCTCGCGCAGCATAGGCGGTCACGTCGTCGGCGATGTTCTTCGGAAGCGTCTTGATGAGGGCGGCATTCTCCTTCACAAGTTCTCGCACACACCCCCCACGGCCCCCCAGAAGCTCTTTTTGTAGGGCTTGGTATATATCTTTCCCCCTGCTGTTGTTTCGTGCCGCCTCGCGCCATGTACGCCCCGTATCGTCAAACAGCCCTGTCACCATTTTCATGGCGATTGCCTCGGAAAGGCGAATAAAATCTGGCGCTTGTGTGAGGCGTTCCAGTGCCACGGATATTGCCGCAGGATCGCTTGCCTTTTCTGCATGGGCGACAACCCCCTTCGCGACATTAAGAAGTGCTCTGCGGAACGCTACCTCAATCCTACGCTTTGGCATCCATAGCGGCTGATTCATGCATTCGCCTCCTCAAAAATGCGCATAAGAAAACCGCCTCTTTTGAGACGGTTCGTGTTATCGTATTTGTCTGCCCTCTTTGTACGCTTGTCGGGCTTCGTTAATACTCATGTGGTTTCCGCCACCGCGATAATCGGGATTTGACCAATCGCAAACATCGTAGATATCGAAGTCGTCGCGATCCTCGAACTCGTATGTTCCGCACACTGGGCAATTAATCTATCAAGCGCTTTCGCGGTCGTTATGGATGTCCAGAGCGAACAGGGAAACATCGTCGCTATCGAGCAGCTCGCCATCTTTGTAGGCCCGCATGACCTCCTCGCGCTCTTCGTCAGTTTTGAGGCACGCCCGAACTCCGATAACGAAATGATCGTTATCCCATATCTCGCGGAGCATTTTCACAAGACGATTCTCAACGCCTACTGTCTCTTCCTCCGGTATCATGAAATCACCTCCGAAATAAATCAATCTATCTTTATTTTAGCAATAATACGGTAGTTGTCAAACCCATTATTTTCAATGATATAATTGTAATTCCCTATCGCCCTTTGGAGGATTTTCTTCTCGCGCTCTTCCTTCGTCAGATTGGTATTCAGTGCACTCACCACACGAGCGTATTCCTCTTTGGACAGCTTGACTTCACGCCGTCTTTTCTGGCGGTCAAATTTCCGCGTTTCAGCACCAGTGCCGAACCTGCCGTCAGGCTGTCTCGGATGCTTGCTCTCCTCCCATTTCGCGTCGCTCGTCCTCTGCGGCTGTGGGGCTTTCTCCTCCGCTTCATGTACGGTGCCGAACATGCCGCTCATCAGATCGCCCATTCCCTCATCCGGCTGCATGACCGAATCATCGGCTTTCTCGATGTCCTCGTCTGTGATATTGCTCCACATGCCCGTCATCTCGGACTGCTGCCGCAGCTCCTTGAGCGCCGTCCGCTGGCTCACCATGCCAGCTTGGAACGCCTTCGTTACGCTGTCCGTGTTCTTGGAGGCGAGGTCTGCCATCTCATCGTCACGCGGCCGGCGGATGGGATTGAATTCATAGTCCCAATCGTCGGGAATCCCGCCGAGCGTCGAGGTGAACATGATCGGCAGAATCTTGTCGTATACCGGGCGCAGCTCAGCTTCCTGCTTTTCTTCGATGGTGTCGTAGTAGTTCTGCATGTCGCTCTCACCCGTGGCGTTCATTCCCGCGGGGCTGCGTCCGAATAGCTTTGTCACGGGGATTTCCGCCGCGCCGGCGACGTCCATCATAAAGCGGTCATAAGTCTCCCCAATGCCACCGAATGTGTACTGGTGCGTCTCGTAGCTGTCATTTTCGCCAAGGACTTGCAGACTGTTGTTGTTCATCATGGCGTTCATGCCTTGGATGGTGTTGTAGAGCTGCATCTGCGCCTGCTCGTTCCCAGTCGCGAGGAGCTGCCCCATTCCGTCCATCTTCATGACGCGCAGGTTGGCCATGAAGGTCAGCATTGCGATATTCCAACTCACGTTGTCGCGCTTCCGGAGCTCGTCGATGACATGCTCAAGTTCCGACGCTCCCCAGTACATCTCTGCGAGCTGCTCAAGGTACGGCAACGGGCGGCCTACGAACCGAATGATCCGACTGTGGTGCACGCGGATGCCGACAGTCAGCGCGTCGCTCGATATGGTGTAATACTCCGGCATTCCAAATTCGGGATCCGAAATGTCGCTGACGAGCTTATCCTCCGGCGTGACACCAGACCAACGGTCAAGGACGAGAAGCCCTTTGTACGAGCCCGGCATGATCATGTCGTAGTCGAGAGGTTGGTCGAGCTGGTTTTCATGCCCCTCGATCATGATAAGCGCCCCCGCGCCGCCGTAGAGCCTCCCCCATTTCAGCCCTTCAAGAATGCGGCGGCTGGTGCGCGTTGTGCGGTCGCAGCGTACAATCTTTTTGATCTGGTCGGGGGAGAGCTGCGTCAGGATATGATAGCCGTTCTTGGCCATATCCTCCGGAATAACATCAATGATACGGCGCACGATCCAGTGGGAGCGGTAGAGCGCATTGATTGTCTGCCAGTCCCGCGTAAACCGGGTAAGATGATATTCGGTGGCTTCGAGCGGATTCGGCATAAAGACGCCGGATCGCGTCATCGGATTCTGAAACGAGTCATTCGTTCTCTGCTGCCGCGCGGCGGTCTTTTTCTTCTTGCTCATTCTCTCATCCTCCATTTCGGCAGCATGGTCTTGCAGTAATAGCGTAGGGCGTCCATCGCGTGATCTGCTTGTTTGACGGGCTGCTCCTTCCCTGCCCGCGCCGCTTTCTCGTCCCAGACGTAACTCTGGAACTCATCGATCATTGGCTGGCAATTCCTTCGATGGATGCGGATTTTCTTCTTTGTCAGGAGCTTGGCCACGATACGAATGCCGTCGTTTACGCTATTATCTGCGTCCTTTACTCGAAAGCCGCGCCCTTGGCACTCGATCTTAAAGCTCGCCGCCGATGGGTCAATGACGATAAAGTCAGGGTACTCTTCCCCGACCATCGCTTCGAGGTCGTCTGCGTACTGTGCGTCCGTCTTCTGCCTCTGCTCCTTGCGGCTGTCCCAGTAGTACATATCCGGTATCCAGATCGTATCGCCGTCATCGTAAATATCAAGAAAGACCATCGGGTTCTTTGTGCCGTAGTCGCACGCGATATAGCGGCGGCAGGTGCTTTTCAGTGTGTTCGTGAACTCTGCATCGTCAAAGAGCAGATCGTCGCTGAACATGTCATAGATGATTCCCTCGGCGAGCACCCACAGCCCGAGAATCATCCGCTTGAACCACATCCCCGAATAAGAGCTGCGGATGTTTTCTTTGTATGTCTCGTCTAAGTTTGGATTGTCGTCTAATTCAAAATGCACCACGCGCATTAAACCGCTGGAAAGTTTTCGCTCGTCAGTGATGAATTCTTTATAGAGATAGTGAAGCGGGGAATCGGGATTGGTAGTGGCGTAGAGCTTCGCCCCCGGAATGCTGAGCCGATTGAGGAGCTGCTTAAAGAACCGCTCTGGCATAAGCGTCAGCTCGTCACAGTAAGCCCCGGCCAATGTCTTGCCACGCAGGAATTTTTCTGACCCTTCGTCCTTCGCGCCGATGACCTTAATGCGCCGCGTTCGTTCGCCTGTTTCGTCGCGCCAAGTAACGATGATGTCCCCGGTGTTGCGGTTGTAGTGGTAGTTCTCCTCGCCGATGGTGTCGAAGAGGTCGTCCAACACGTTATCGTATATCGTATCTTTAGACACACCCGTCATGAGAAGTAGTCCCGGAGGCCCCGCTGTGATGTACTGGATCCATTTCGGAATCATGGCGACGGTCTTGCCGCTGCGGACGCTGCCCTCAAGGATGTTGATGAAGGCGGCTTTTTCTATTGGCGTATCAATGAAGTCCAGTGCTTTTTTGCCCCAATCCTTAAATTCCATTATTCATCCCTCTGACCGCGTGCCACATCCAGCGATTGGATGAGCTGAAGCATGGGCGATAGCCCCTCTGTTAGTCCGCTATTCCCCTTCTCCGCCGCAGCCACCGCCTTTTCTTTTAGCTTCAGCTCGCGTTCCTTCATCCGCGTGTCCGCACTTTCGCCGATTGTGTCCAACAACAGTTTCATCATCCGGCTATCCCCAGCGCACGCGGTACGGATGATACCGCCCAAGATTGCGTCACTGACAGATAACTCCCGGTCTTTGAGCTTCGCCGCGAACATGATGCCGCGCTGTAAATCCAGCGGCAGGTCTTTTAACTTCATAGCGACTGCTTCTTTGAGCGCGACCCGAAGCGCCTTCTTTTGTCGCCGTGCCTTGCCGCTGGCGACGCCGCCTTTTTGCGTTATTTTCCTTTGTTCGTTCTTTGTTCGTTTGTTGATGGGAACCAAATTTTTCGTCATGCTACACACTCACCACCTCTTTCCACGCATACAAAAAGGACACCGCGCTGGCGATGCCCCTTTGTTTCATTTCCCAGCTTATACTATATCACAGGTCGAGGGGGGCTTTCGGGGGTCAATTTCTGAAATTCAGCAAGAGCCCTACCGTGTAATCGTTTGACCCAACGATAATCAAAGCAAAGATCGGCGGCGATTTTTTCCAGCGTCTGTCCCCGTAGATACCGCCGTCTCAACACCTCGCGATAACGGCCATCCTGCAATGTGTCAATCAACGCACCTACCTCCTTACGCAACTCGACGAGCTTATCCCATTTTGCATTGACACGCTCCGCATATCCCTCCAGCGCGGAGATCGCATCAGAGAGATCACCGATCTTACCTCCGCTGACCTTATCCGCATCGTACTGGATAGCTTTCAGGTGCAGAATATCCGCTTTCGCCTGTTCATACTCCTGCTCAAAGAGTTTTAGCTCGCGCTCTGCGTCACGAACACACCAGAGATACGTCCGTACTTGCTTAATGCCAGTCATCGTCCCGCCCTCCCTCTGTATTGTTCGACTCTCGCCTTTACCGCTTCCAACATGTTCTCTTGCCCGGCAGCCTTGCCCTCTAACGCCCGCATTACATCTTCATCGATCGTCCCCTTTGCGACAAGGTGATGCAGCACAACAGGCTCCGTCTGTCCGGGACGATGCAGACGCTTATTCGTTTGCTGGTACGCCTCAAGGCTCCATGTCAGCCCATACCACACGACGATATGACCGCCATGCTGAAGATTAAGGCCATGGCCAGCGCTCTGCGGATGCACCAGGAGAAGCGGGATGCGCCCGGCGTTCCAATCACGAATATCATCCGCTGTTTTGAGTTCCCGTGCCTTTGGATATCGCCGCCGCAGTGTCTCAAGATCATGGCGATAACTGTAGATCACCATAACGCTTTTCCCCTCGTTACAAGCAATGATCTCATCCAGGGCATCGGCTTTCGCCTCATGGATTCGTACGACATCGCCTTCCGTGTCATAGACAGCCCCGTTCGCCATCTGCAGTAGCTTGTTTGTCAGTGCCGCAGCAGATACGGCAGTGATGTCCGTGTCCCCGATGCTCAGCACAAGCTCCTTCTCCATTTCGCGGTATCGCTTCAGTGCCTCATCCGGCAGCTGCACCTTCACGACGTTCTGCATCAGCGGCGGCAGGGTCAGATAGTCTTCGCTCTTCATGCTTACGCAGATATCGCCGATTTTGCGGAATATCTCTTTATCAGCACCGGGACGCAGATCGTAGCTGTATACGATATAGCCGCTCCGTTGTCCGGGGCGAAAATACCGCTCCCGATATGCTGTCAGCGTCCTGCCGAGACGCTCACCGCGATCCAGTAAATAAAACTGGCTCCAAAGATCCATCAGGCCGTTGGGGGCAGGCGTTCCGGTCAGAAGCACGACACGCTTAATCAGTGGACGCACCTTTCGTAACGCCCGGAAACGCTGCGACGCCGGATTTTTGAAACTGCTCGACTCGTCAATCACCACCATGTCAAACGGCCATTTATCGCGGTAATACTCGACAAGCCACTTAACGACATCACGGTTGGTGATGTAGATATCCGCCTGCGCTCGAAGCGCTGCCACCCGGGTTTCCTGGTCACCAACAGCGATAGAAATACGCAATCCCTGCGTATGCGCCCACGTTTCACACTCGTCGCGCCAAGTGCTCAAGGCCACACGCAGCGGGGCGATCACAAGCACTTTGCGAACGGTGAAGCGGTCATACATCAGCTCGTCGATCGCCGTCAGCGTCGATACCGTCTTACCCATACCCATATCCAGCAGAAGAGCGACAGCCGGGGTGTCGATGATGCGCTGGATCGCGTACTGCTGATATGGACGCGGCACAAATTCCTTAGCCATTGGCGTACCTCTCACAAAAAAACCGGATATCGGCGTCCGTGCGGATCACGTGAACCGGGCATCCCTTTGCACGGATCTCTCGACAAGCCACCTCCTGCGACTTCCGTAGACGCTCACCGGGGCGCTTGATCTCTGCAAAAATCACCCGGCCCCCAGGAAAAAGAACAACACGGTCAGGCACGCCGACGCGCCCCGGGGATACGAATTTCATTGCGAGACCGCCGGCTTTTTTTACCGCCTTTACAAAATTTCGTTCGACCTGCTTCTCTGTTATTGTTTCGGTCTGACGAAACAGCCCTGAAAAAATATTTTTCATTTTTTCTCCTCCACCTCTTGACAAACCCTTTGCAACCTGTTACGCGCGCGGGCGCATGCGCGTACACTTTTTTAAAAATAAGGAAATACAGGGGTATATATCTTTAATTCAGAATATCTCTATACAAATAAAGTTGCAAAGTTGCATGTATTCTAATTCCTTTATTCTCTAAGGATTAGCCCGCAACTTTCTAAAGTTGCATAAAGTTGCAAAGTTGCATTTCTTTTAATATTGTTCTCATAACCGCAACTTTCTCTCCCTCGTGCAACTATCTAAAGTTGCAATGGATTTTTCCGAACAAAGCCTTTTTGAGCCCCGTAATGGGGAAATCGGATACCCCCATGCGGCTGATCCCAGCCATCTAACTTCCGCAAAACATCATTGATCTCTATTGCTTGCGTTCGAGTTAGCTTTTTGGGATCACCGTTTAGGAGTTCCACCCAGACCTCTAACGCGCAGACACGATCACGCAATACCGATCCTTCGGGCATATCCAGCCCCTCGCCGTGGATGTAGTCGCGGCGCTCTCCGAGATCCAGTTTTGCCCAGTTGTCTGGAAGCAAGCGATCTACGAAGTCGCGTATCAGCCCTGCCAGAGGGCTCTCGTCCGTATGCGCCTCCTGTAGTTCTCGGGCAATCGCCTCCATCGCGCCGTCCAGATGCAGGGGCTCACCGGCCTTGAAGGCGTCGACGGCCTCCGCCCATATTTGCCCTACAACGTCCTCCGTCAGGTGCTCAAAATGGGACATACGCTGACGCGACTTATCTACCGACATTGGCCACCAACGGCGGCCGCCCGTCTGGTCACGGATAAAGTCCGCAATATTGGTCGTGGCGATGAAGATGCACTGGCGTGGATACCGCTCTGTGCGGCGGCCGTAAGCGGCACGGAAGGAGTCTTCCTGCTTAGAGATGAACTGCTTGACCAGTTCAAAATCCGCCTTTCGGATCGCCGCCAGCTCTCCCAGCTCAATCAGCCAGAAACCTTGGATATGCTCCATCGCGTCCTTGCCCTGGACGGTCACGAGGCTCTCGGAGTGCCAGCCATGTGCGAGCTTTCGCACAAGAGATGTCTTGCCCTGCCCCTGCTTACCAATCAGTGTCAGGACAGTGTCAAACTTAATCCCAGGTTCTAAGACGCGACCCACGGCGGCGGCTAATGTCTTGCGCGTAATCGCGTGATTAAACTCCGTATCTTCTGCCCCGAGATAGTCAATGAAGACCGTGTCAAGGCGCGGAATGCCGTCCCAGGTTAGCCCCAGCAGGTAATCCTTGAGGGGGTTAAACGCATGGCGTGTCGTGACCTCGCTGAGCGCATCCTCGATCGTACTTTTGCCGCGGATGCTGTAAATCTCTTCGAGATAGTTCCGGAGTGACGAATCGTCGCTGTCCATCCATACTGTACTGCGCGACCGGAGGCGCCAGGGTAAATCTTTTAATACAACGATTCGATGCGCGAAGTCATCAATCGCTGCCGTACCTTTAAGCCCTGGATCGTTCTCGAGAATGAGTTTGACGTTCTTCGCGGTACTCTCGTAGCCGCCCATCTTTGTGACGTCCATCTGCGCGAGCCAGCTGTTATCCTGCGCTGCGTCGTCCGTCTCCACTTCAAAGTCCTGCCGCACCTCCGCAAGACGTTCCTCACCGATCGAGACCTTGACACGGGAATCGGATGCCGCTAACTCCTGCATCGCCTTATAGCTGGGCAAACGCCCCGGCGGTGTATCCGGCGGAGCGTCCTCATCACGATCGCGGAACTTGTGAATACGTACGAGGTCGAAAGCATTGATTAACTTGTCGCAGCATGGGTCCGTACTGTGATGACTAAACAGGAACTTGCCGCCATCGTAGACTACCGCCCCCGCTGCTGAGGTTCCGGCGGTATAAGTATATCGGTCATCCGCTTCGCAAGGCTCGTATACTCCAGGCAGGAACGTATCCATCGCCTCAGTGACGCTGTACGTACGGCAGAACGCTCCGACAATGCCTTTCTTAGTTGTCGGGTCTTCCTGCTTTGCGGCCGACTTCCGAATCTCGGCATGCACGCGCGAGCTCTCCGGCCACTGTGACTGATCGCGCCAGTCCTCATAACGGGCAAGCACCCCGTCAGCGTCAAGAAAAGCGTCGTCATTGTAACGGAAGATATACTCTCCATCTTCCGGCGTTGACGGCCAGAACATCAGCCGATGCGGCTGATAGGTCGTGTCGTCAAACTGCTCGATATCGATATCTGCTGCGACGCGTCGTGCGATCGCTTGATACTCGTCCGGCGATACCGGACGGCTGAACGGCAGGACGAGACGCAGGCGGGGCTTCTCCGGCGTGTGCTTGTGTGTGCTGTAAATCACCGCCGCCGGGCTCTCGAGTGTAAACATTACGAGATCCCAGAAGTCCGGCTGTGCAAAGTCCGCATCGAGCGTCAAAATGCACCGGCTTGCAATGGTCTCCGCCGTGCGACGGCCATTTTTTAGGACTCCTCCCACGAACCCGCCCACATCCTTAATGCGGCTCTGCTCGGTCTTGGAGAGCTTCTTATATTCAGCGACGGTCTCGTTCGTCCGCTGCGTCTCGCTGAGACGGCGGACAAGGTCAGACCACATCAATTCTTGGTTTTTCCATTTTTTATCCATCCGTGAGCGCCCCATCGCAATGCTGAGACGCGCGTCGTACCGGAGCGCCGGGATGGTGTCTGCTTGCGTACTCATGACGCTAAGTCCGCATAAGCAGCAGCGTTAGTAACGTTTCTAACGGGCATCAGCACCGCGCCGCCGTATGCAGTAGTGATCAGTAATGGTTTGTTTTCTCGTGCGGGTGCGTAAAGTGCTGCATCTTCATCCCGATCTTTGATATATGCGATTACATTACTAAGCAGCTGCGCATCATACATACCATATACACGCTTCTCTACCATATCCAGCGGCTCTGTGGTGACGTAGTAATAGAGCTTTTCAATGCTCCCGTCATAAACGGCGACATGTAAACCATGATATCTATCCCACACAAGGGCAAGATACGCTCTGCTTCCGTTGAGCGCCTTAACGGTACGTGCTACAGTGAGAAGCCTGCTTATTGATTTATCGTTCAATCGTGCGCAGGTGCTGTTAGCCGTTATCTCCGGAACGAATTTTTCCGGTGTCAATTCAGCGTATTCCACAATCTCTCCTGTTTTAGGATCGACCATTCCTACCTTGTTTGAACCGTGCTGCGCCCAGATCATACTGGAGCCGTTGACTGCATAAACACGACCATCGCCGCGATAATGCAGGACGCCACACTGTGGGATTTCTTTTGCGTTTAAAAACTTTTTTACATGTTTCATAAACGTGATCATGATAAAACCTCCCTATGCGATCGCCGCAGCCGTTTCCGTCGCGGCGTCACTATTACGAATATCCGAACAATCTTGATACTTTATCCCCGTAGTTTTTGCCCATTCGATAATTTTGGCGTTAATCTCTACGTTTTTGGATACTGGGCGATTGCGGTCTAACTTTGCTTGGCGAATTTCTCCGCGGGTCACTTCGATGCACGCGATCAACCGGCCCTGAGTGTTTGCCATGAGCACGATGTTCGTCTCTCCGTTACGCATCCGTGATGCGTAGCTGCCGACGCAGTTATGCAGTGCCTCTCCGGCATCGTAAAGCGTCTTGGCCTGATCTGGCAGAAAAAATCGAATACGGTCAAGCTGCATTCCCAAACGACGCCGGATTGGTTCGGTCTCCACGTCTATGGCGAAGTCCGGTTGATTTTCACGGCGTTGCATCAGCGCTAACCAATCGTGGAGATCCTGAATCCGTGGCGGGTGCGCCCTGAGCTCAGCGAGTATAGCGTTGCTAGCATCAGTAATGAGACGCGCGGCGTCGTTTACTACCCACGACCTACTTCTCGTGATAAGCCGTAGAAGATCGTTCTCTGTGTAATAGTCGCGTATGTTTAGTAGCCCGGGATGGGCATGGACTCTCGTATATCCCATATCCTCGGAATCGCTAAAATGCGGGAAAGCTTTCATAGCTAAATCCGATCTCTTAAATAACTGGTGGCAAAAGATCAGCCGCTGCAGCGCGAAAGGGTCGTTCGTAAGAACACGACGCACGGAACGCGTATCCGGAAGCGCTGTGGCTCGAATGAGTCCGGCGACTGTCCCCTTCGTTTTCCGGAGGATATCCCAGTCCATATTTTCGGGGAATTTGTATCTTTGTGTTAATTCCACAGCCGTTCCCAACGGGCGCAGATTCGGTGCATCTACTAAAAGCATCCGGTAAGCGATGTTTATGATAGGGAATAAGAGCCAGCCCAAGGACTTACCCGACGCGCAAAATAAAGATGACACTTTATGTCCGACGTTCCGTTCTAATTTTTTATGCACCGTCTCTCGAAGAATCCGGAGCAGCTCTATCACTTCTGATTTTTGCTTAATGACTGATTGGTGCGCGAAAAGGAATCGAAGCACAGAGGTAGTGCTTAGTTTATAGAGTGTTTTCGGGTGACCCGGCTCTAAAGTTAAGTTTATTTTCTTGTCCTTATTTTCCATTGACCACGTCGTTTTTCGTTTCTTCGTGTCAAAACGGAACTCTTCTTTATAGGTACTCTTACTCCAAAACCGTCCCGTGGAGCTGTCATACCCTGTTGGAGCGATTCTGATACCGTTGACTATGAGTTTTACGGAGTCTTTGGATTCGTAAAGACGTATGCGCATGGTAATTGGTCCGACTCCGTCGTTACGTACATATAAATTGTCTGCGTTGGAATCGCCGAAGCGTATCCGTGTGGCGCATTCCGGGCAAACAATAGATGTGGACTCGCACATGCGGAAGCGCACTGGAATCTTAAAATCTTGGCCGCAGTTTGAGCAGTGATGAAGACTTTCCTGATGGCTGTCTTTGAGAACAGAAGAGTATGATGAAAACATTTTTATGATATGAACTTCACCGATTTGCATAAGCGCCGCCTCCTGTCAATCCAAAAATGAGAGATCATCATCGGACAGCGTTTCCTGCGTCTTCGGCGAGGCTTCTTTTTTAGCGGTAGACGTTTTCGCCCGGGACTTTCTCTTTTTTGGCTCCGTAGTTTTTGGAGCTTCAGGCTCTGCTTTTACGGGAGGTTTCAGTCCTTCTTCTATTGCGATGGCCGTCTTGCACGCCCGCTGCATATCAGTAATATAACCACGCAGGTGCTGTACATCTTCCTGGGGTACGCTGTCTACATTGCCATCCGCTTCGGCCTTATCAACCAGCCCTGATAATTCCTCTAAAACTTTAAGCTGCTGCTCCATCTGGTTCTTTATCATGATTCTTCCTCCTAATCTTTTTTGTAATAGTCTGTGATGTACCCGTCTGCCGTGAGCTTTAGCCCTGACGCCCAGTCAATAGGCTCGCCCATGATCCGGCAAACCTCTTCTAAATCACAAGCGTTTTCCGGCTGTTCGATGATAACCTCGTCGTGTACGTGCATGACAATCTGGTACCCGGCCTCTTCGAGTCGGGTCATAGCGACGGCCAAGCAGTCCCGGGCGATTGCCTGGACAATGTTCTCGACGAGTTTTCCCCCATAGGTGCGCAGGCGCGTCCACTTCCCCGATGTCTGCTCTGATCCTGCGTATGTCAGCCCGATACGGTCAAAGTCTGGATCAACTTCTATTTTCGGCTGGACGTAAGCGAGGGAACGGCCGCCCGGAAGCCGTAAAAACAGCATTCCCTTGCGGCAGGTAAAAGTAATTCCGTGCCGCAGTTTGACGGTTTCTTTTTTCCGTACTGCCTCGATGGCCGCGTTTCCTACGTCATACCAAAGCTGTTTGATGTGTGGACTGGCTTTGCGCCAGTTATCTACGATCTCTCGCAGCTCCTCGTCACTCAGGCCGAGCTTATCCGCGCCCATCGCTTTGAGCGCGCCGATACTGCCCTGATATCCAAGCGCGAGCTCTGCGATCTTGCCTTTCTGCCGCAGATGACCGTTAACGCCGTGCTTTTCCACCGGCACACCAAACATCTTGGATGCTGAAGCGCAGTAGATGTCCCCACCATCGGCGAAAACATCCATGCGCCATTTCTCGCCCGCCAGCCACGCGATCACGCGTGCTTCGATCGCTGAAAAGTCGGCAACGATAAAACGGCAACCTTCACGCGGGATAAACGCGGTGCGAATGAGCTGAGAGAGTACATCGAGCGGATGCGCATAGATCATCTCGATCGCATCCGTATATCCACTGCGTAGGAGTGCCCGTGCATCGTCAAGCTCTGTCATAGAGTTGCGCGGCAGATTTTGCACCTGTACGAGCCGCCCTGCCCAACGCCCTGTCCGGTTCGCCCCATAGTATTGGAGCAATCCATGTACGCGACCGTCGTCGCAGTGCGCGCGATCCATCGCCTCATATTTCTTGACTGAGGTCTTGGCCATGAGCTGTTTGAGCTGCAGCATCTCCTTGACCGCAGGTTTTTGCACCTGCGTCATGAGTTCGGGTAGGTTATCCTTGGTGATTGATGCTGGGAAAAATCCCTCTTCTTTCTCGATCCAGCGCTTGAGCTGTTCCCCGCTGCCTGGGTTTTGTAGTCCCGTGAGTTTAGCGGCTTCATCCACCAGACGTCCCTTAAAATTAGTATCAAAGGCAATCGCTTCCCGGACGAGTACCAAGTCAACACGTACGCCTCGATCGTTGATGCGCTGATCAAGATCCCAAAGCCGCTGTTCTGGTGTTGGCATCGGATAATTTGTCAGTCGCTCTCGTATTGTTCGTTCTGCCACAACGTCTCGAATGCAGTACTCTTTGAACGTTGCCCATTTATCCGGTGCGTCCTTTGGTAAGTTACGGACACGGCCACCGTTGGCCTTCGTCGGCTTGCAGGGCTTGCAAAAATACGTAATAAGCTGTTTACCGACGCTCATTTTTGCTTTATCTTCGTCGAGTTTCAGCGCTTTTGACACTTTCTCAAGGCTTCCGGGAAGTCCCAGAGTTAGAGCGTGCACCATCGTGCAGGACCACCCAGCTGGGTCAAGGAATTGAAACGGAGAAGTAGTCGGATCCATCCGATGCAGATAATGACTGAGAACGGTGCGTTCAAACTGTGCGTTGAAAGCGCATTTTTTGATTGTGTTGTCTGTCAGTGCGGTTAGCACATCGCCTGGAAGCACCTCGCCTGCTGTAAAGTCAACGATCTGCACGGGTTCGTCGTTCCAGGCGTAGGCGAATAAAAGTACTTCGCAATTCTCGGCGTACTTGTAGCCACCGACCTTCTTTATGTCGAGGTCGCAGTAAGTCTCGATGTCTATAGATAACGTCATGGGTATGCACCTCGTGATAGAAAGCCCGCACAGCGTATCCGTGCGGGCCTACCTTACGTATTGTTAGCTCAGGAAATCATCCTCATCGTCTCCCAAATTTTCAAAGTCTTCTTCCGCCGAGCGCTCACCGGTCAGGTGCTCGCCGTCGCGTACCTTCTGGATGTTGCCGAGACCGCATCCGATCCCAACGTTGCCTTGCGTGTTGAACGCAAAGAATGTCACGGAGACATTAGCGTAGCATCCAGAGTACACTTCCGCGCGGTCAAGGATCGGCTCTACACTGCGATCGACGATCTTGGGCGGATGGTCAGCACTGGCGTTGGCGTTGAGAAACATGCAGCCGGTGTAAGCTTCGTCCTCAGGACGATCCTCATCACCATCACGCAGCGGCAGTTTAATATTCTTCGGGATGACGCCGTTCTTGTTGGCCAGTTTTGACTTGCCTTCAACCTTCGCCTCTTCGATAGCCTTCTGGATCGCTTTGAGTATCTTCGTATCGTCTTTACTGATGATGAGAGACGCACTGTAGCGCATCTTGCCGTTGGGGTCGCCCATTGGGGGCTTCGGCTCCCAAACGTTGGCATAGGAGAGGCGGACGTTCTTAATTACTAATCTACTCATTGTTATCTTCCTCCATAACTTCAAATTCTGACTGCACCGGATCATATTCCGGTCTCTTATCTTCTTCCGGTACAAGCGTCGGCTTGCCCGGCGGCTTCTCAACGACGCTCCCAAGGAGCTCGCCGAATTTCTTCTTTGTAATCAGCTTTTCAAGGGCGGTGATGGTCTGTATTTCGAGGGGTTTGTAGATTGCATCATCGGAGTACCCGGCTCCGCGCAGAATTTTAGCTGCGGCCGCCTCATCAGTGATCTTTCTATTGCTCCGCCCTTCGACGACCTTAAAGCCCGGCCATCGATGGCCGTTCAGTGCTTCTTCAAGGGCGAAGGTTTTAATTTTTTCCGCATAGCGGACGAGCCCATCAACGTGCTCCAGCACAAATGATACTTCGTCATCTGTAAGGAGATCGGCGTCTCGGAACTCGAGTTTCGCAATCTCCATGTTGTACTCTGACAGCGCCTTGCACTGTGCGGCGGCACGGCAGAACCTGCAGTGATCGCCCGCTTTGAACTCTCCCTTGCCCTCGTACGCCAACTCTGCGATCGGCTTGATGCTCTTACCCCACGCAAGAAGCTCTGCAACGGACATGAGCTGCGTTGAGAGCCCCCCGTTTCGGGGCTGAAAGATCGACATGCGGACGTGGTCAAAATCATAGATGTAGCCATACTGATCGATCGCGCCGAGTGCGTAAAGCTGCATCTGTGTATTGCTTTCGGCGGAGACCGGTACGCCCTTGCCATACTTGAGATCAACGATCTCGAGGACGCCGTTGCCGATGATCACCATGTCGCCGGTGCCGAAGCCATCCTTGACCCAGCGCCCGAAGTTCAGTTTTTCTTCGACCAGCGCGGTGCCGGCTGCGGCCGTGATTTTTTCGATGCAGATATCCACATATTCCTGTACGTAATCGGCCATGTCCGGATTGTAGAGATCGTCTGCTTCAATTTGTGCCCGTTGCTTTTTTGCAGCAGCGTCGGACAACTCGCCCAGCCAATGTTTTATACCGATTTCTGCCAAAGCATGAGCCAGCGTTCCCTCTCTGGCCGCTTCACCGGCCTTGTCCGGAAATTTCCGTTCTAACCGAGCCGAGGGCGGGCAAGAGAGCCAACGTTTACTGCTGGACGCGCTTAATATTGCGTGAGCCATATTAGAGTGCCTTCGCCGCTGCGCGGAAGTCTTCTAATTTTTCATCCGGTAGCTCGCTGAATTTCTCGACCCCATACTCCTCCAGCAGCTTTTTGAGACCCGCTGATTTTCCCGCCCGGGCGATCGCTGCAAGCTCCTTACGCAGTTCGTCTCGTAGTGCCGTGTAATTGGCAGCTTTATCTTCTGCGATTGGCTCTGCCGTTTCCGAAGCCGGTTTATCCGTTTCGATAGGTTCTACCATTTTTTTAGGCGTTGCTTTCGTCTTAGGCTTCTCCTTCGGCGTAGTCTCTTTAGCGGTTCCGCTTTGGGATGTCTCTTCTGACTCTTGCGTCGCGTGTGCGCTGATCGCTTTCAGCGCTTGGATAAGATCGTTGATAGCGGTGCTGTCCATGTTTACCAGATCGCGGTCTGTAATGTTGATAGAAATGTTCATGTTGTAAATCCCCCTTATTTCGTGGTATACTTTGTATAGAATTATTTTTCTTGTGCGCTGGGAGTGGTTGCCGCCGCTCTCGGCGCTTTTTTCATTCGAACATCCATAGCATGATCATCCCCATAAATGCGGCGGCAACGGCAAGCACCGTCCAGCCCCATTCGGTAAAGTACGGCAGCCTCATTCAGTATCATCTCCTTCCAGTAGCCCATCTCCCCAAAGTACTTCCGCATACCCGACGGTAACCATCGCCGCCGGTAGCGTGCTTACATGCCGCCAGTCCGCATCACACGACTTAGCGATCAGCTCTTTCCAGTAGTCATTTGTCATTGTTATTCATCTCCTTTCGCATCGTCATCCCGTTGCTGTCTTCGATTCCTCTGACTTCCCCATCCGTTTCGCCGCATCCCTTAAAATCTCTACGGCGCGTGAGAACACTTTAATTCCTTCTGGTGTAATTGGCAGCCGTTCTCCGGGCTTTAATACTCGTCCATCTTTCATAACATGCGTAAACTTCCAATCAATCGTCTTTGCCATAACTTCACCTCCTCTCGTTGTTGCGGGCTTTCTTTACGCCACCGGGATGCGGGGGCGTTTTACTCCTCTACAGATGGCGGTTGTACTGAAATCGTGAGTTGTTGCCCGTGATGCGGATCGGCGTTATCTCGAAGAGACCGCCATCGCGGTCATGATGCTGCGTGTATGCTTCGCCGCCGATGGCGCGGAGCAGCTTCTTCGCGAAGGAGATACTGCACTCGATCGGTTCGCCCGCCTCAAGCTTGTTCTTGAGGTTGCGGTAGTGTACCTTGTCCTCAAGATCATCCATGTCTGGCGTCCATTCCTTCGCCTTGAGATATGTGTCGATGCAGTCCGCCGGGCTTACCTCGACCGGGAATGTGTAGTAAGTGACTCGCATTTCCTTTTCCTCCTTTTCTCACGCCGCGGGGTCGCATATTGGTTGCCCCCTTTGGTTTATAACTTTTGTCACTTAACAAGTAACACCATCGGCAAAAAAAATATCCATGCAATCCTCGCGCGGAATCCGTAACACATCAATCATCATCTCAATTTCGTCAGAATCAAATACCCGCTTATCCATCTTATTGTAAAACGTCTTTGGCGTAACCCCTATCTTTTCGGCCATTTTCGCTTGGCTAAAACCGCGTTCTGCGAAAAGCCCTCTCAGCTTATTCGTATTGATCATAGTGCTCACCCCCTTTTGTTACTTTTTACGTGACAATCATATCACGTTCGTTTGTCCCGCGTCAAGTAAAATTTTATAAAAATTTTTATTTATTGTTGCATACCATGTGATTTCTGATATAATGCTTATAAAAGGAAGTGACGACATGCTGAAAGATAACTTAAAACGAGCCCGTCTTTTGGCCGATATGACATTGGACGACGTCGCGCAAAAGGTAGGGGTCAGCCGCCAAACAATCCAACGTTATGAGTCCGGTGTAATTCAAAACATTCCATCGGACAACATCGAAAAAATTGCAAAAGCGCTAAACGTGTCCCCGGGAATGCTTATGGGATGGGAAGAAAAAACAGTAGCCGGCACTTTCCCTCTTAATGACGTGAACCGTGTTCCTATCATCGGAACGGTACGCTGCGGCCCTGGAGGATTTGCTTACGAACATATAGATGGTTACATGATGATTGACGATTCCTACAATCCTTCCGAAATGCGAGGATTTCGCGCCGAAGGAGATAGTATGATAGGCGACGGGATTTACGACGGCGACTTATGCTTGATACGGCTTCAACCCGAAGTGGGCGCGGGAGAAATAGCTGTTGTTGTCATTGATGGGGAAGAAGGATGTTTGAAACACGTCACCATTGACAAAAAGCACGGAGTAGTCGTCCTTTCTTCCAGTAATCCAGCATATCCTCAGCGAGTGTTTACCGGCCCAGCCGCGAACGACGTTCGCATCGTTGGAAAGCTCATCGAAGTACGTCATAGGTTTTGAAACGGGATCATCTGATTTATAAGAAAAGGAGTGTTTTCCCATGGATTTCATTGATCAGCTCAAACAATTTTCTACCCGGATTGCTAAAATGAAAGACAGCATTCAGACGGAAGAAGCAACCAAGACGTCAATGATTTTACCGTATAATACCCTTATAAAATTTTGATTTTTAGTGCCATACACTACACAGAAGATTCGTCGCTTACATTCCGGATAGCATGTATGACGCTCGCAAAACGCAAAAATTATTGTCTACTTTCGGGATACGGTGAACTAAAGGAGAGAAAAGGGGTTGGGCACAACACCATAAAAACAATGATAATTAAATATGGCTATACACTTCTGTAAAATATTGGTATAATATGATGACAAAGGAGGGGTTCATCGTGGGTAAACAACGTGACATAAAAATTGATTTTGCAGCAATCAAGAAACAATATGATGAGCATGCCTCTAAATGCAAGAAAATCGCAAAGGAGGTAAACAAATGGGGGCAAAAAACACGACCACAAGTGAGTTTTCTACTCACTCAACGCTGATTGATTTTCTTTATGTGGACAAACATCGAGTAGATTCTCTGATTTCTCAGATTCGTAACGGAACTCTTAGAAGTGTAGCCAAAACAATGGGTACTTCTGAGAGTTCCTCTTTTTCTGCCAAGGGTACCGTCGCAGTCGTTGCAACTGGGTATGAGAAAAGTAATAAGAGCAGTGGCAGTGCTACAGAACAGTACGACCCATATCACAGTCAAATCATTCAATTACTAAATGATCTCAATGTTCCGCCATTAGTTACTTTACCCGATCCATGCGCGGGGAAGCTTGTTATGATTAATGCACCTATACAAGTGAGGGATTTCGCTACTATAAAGTCTATACTACCAATAATAGCTAAAAACCCTCGCTTATTGGGCATCCCAAGAGATAGCGAAGTAAAAAGAATGTTAAAGCTTACGCTGGATTTACTACAAGAGATGTCTGATTCTATAACAATTAATTTAACTCTTAGCGGCGAAAAAATTACAGGTACACTAAAGGCTGACGGCTTATCCATCAAACAGGATGACCTATTACGTACTTATGGAGTATCACTGCCAGATACGTGGCAGACACTCGGGATCCTTGATGCTATAGAGTCGCCGGGAACTGACCCTTCTAATATATCATCAATAGAAGAGTTTACCGATTTAATATCTTCGACATTCAAAACACTCTATTCTCCGTCTATCTACAAAATTATTCCTATCCTCATTTTTCGAGGTATTATCTACTAACAAAAAAAACCGCCCACCGTGCGCTAACACGATGAGCGGTCGCACGCATCCCCGTAGGGATATACGCACTCTCAAGCAAAGTATATCACACCTTCGAGGATTATTCCACAATGATTTCTGGAGGTGTTTTATTATGCCAAAAACGCAGGCCAGCGAAAATATTCAGCGTGCTGCACTTTACATCCGCGTATCTACGCAAGAGCAAGCAAACGAAGGATATTCCATTGAAGCTCAAACTGAACGCTTAACGGCATACTGTAAAGCCCGTGGCTGGGCTATCTACGGCACCTATACCGATCCCGGCTTTTCGGGCTCGAACGTACAGCGTCCCGCTCTGCAACAGCTTTTTTCCGACATAAAAGCCGGAGATATAGACTGCGTACTGGTCTATAAACTTGATCGGTTGTCTCGTTCGCAGAAAGATACGCTGTACATGATTGAAGACGTATTCGCAGCTAACAACGTCGCTTTTGTATCAATGAACGAGAATTTTGACACCTCCTCCCCTTTCGGCCGCGCTATGATCGGCGTGCTCTCCGTATTCGCTCAGCTCGAACGCGAACAGATTAAAGAACGCTCCGCAATGGGGAGAAGAGAACGGGCAAAGTCCGGGCTGTGGCACGGAGGCGGTTGGGAGCCCATCGGCTACAGCTACGCGGATGGCCATCTACAGGTTAATCCCGCTGAAGCTATCATGATCCGTGATGTATATAAACTGTTTCTCCAGAACGTCCCCCTGACGCGCATTGGTAGCATAACTAAAGAACGGTACGGGCGATTTCTCAGTCATTCTGCTGTCCGTTCTATCCTTAGCACTTCTCTCTATCTTGGACTTATTCGCTGGAACGGGGAGACATACCAAGGCGAACACGAGGCAATCATCGACGAGAATAGTTTTAAAAGAGCTCAAGTACTTCTTGAAGACCGCCACCGTATTGCCGAAACCAAGCCATTCCCATTTAAACCTCGGCATCTCCTTGCCGGTTTACTTGTCTGCGCGCACTGCGGGGCAAATTACACCACAAAGGGTAATTATGCTGGTCACGGGGCAAAGAAGAAATATCGTCCTTACTACTATTGCTACTCTCGCTCTAAGACAAACCCCCGCCGAATCATTGACCCGAATTGTCGTAACCCAGCCTACGCCGTCGTGGATCTCGATAAGCGCATACTGTACGAAGTTGAGCGCCTTTCTTCTGACCGGCGTTATTTCCAGCAAGTCCTAAAAAAACAACAAACGTACCGCGAAGAAGACCATAAGCAACACGATCGGATCGGAATAATGCACCGCTTAGATGAGATAGACGCACAGCTGTCCCGTGTCATTGACCTCTACCAGCTCGGCACAATTCCTCGTGAAGCCATAAGCCAACGCACCAACAAACTGCAGCTCGAACGCACCGCCTTACAAAACACCCTCCGGACCCTTACGGAAAAGGATAGAGCTCCTCGTCTTTCTGAGAATGAAGCTTTTGTCCTTCTTAATACTTTCGACACGGTTATGGCTTCGAATTCATTCGATGACCAGCGTCACTTATTACAGGCTCTTATCCAAAAAATCATTGTCCTTCCGGTTCAAGGTGAATTTGAAATTCTATGGAATTTCTGAAGACAAGGGCTATCGAACCCCTTTACTATAGCAGGTCTTTCCTGACAAGTTTCGTAAGACATTCCACATGGGAAGTCATGGGGAACATGTCTACCGGCTGGGCTTCTATTGTCCGATAGCCAAGTCTGTCTAAAATTACCAAATCGCGCCCTAGAGAAGCTGGATTGCAGGAGACGTAGACGATGCGTTGGGGGTGCATGGCGATGATGGAGTGGAGGACAGGGGGCGTGCATCCGGCGCGTGGGGGATCGACGACTACGACGTCGGGGCGAATGCCGTCCCGGTAAAGCCGGGGCATAACGTCGGTGGCGTCACCGACGAGAAATTCAGCGTTTTTCACGTGGTTGTCGCGGGCATTCTTCTGGGCGTCGCGGATGGCTGGAGCCACGATCTCGATGCCGATGGCTCGACGCGCCCGCTGTGCCAAAAATGACGTGATGGTGCCGGTACCGCAGTAAACGTCAAGAACGGTTTCCCGTCCCGTGAGCGCGGCGTAGTCTAACGCCTGTCGATAGAGGACTTCCGCTTGGGCGGTATTGACCTGAAAGAAGGAGCGCGGCGAAATATGAAAATGCAGCCGCCCGATACTGTCCTGAATCGTAGGTTTTCCCCACAGGAGTCTGGTCTCCCGCCCCAAGACGACATTGTTGCGATAGGTCTGGATATTTTGCTGCACACTGACAAGGTGCGGCAATTTTTGCCGCAAAAAGTGAACAATCTCTTTGCTTCGTCGCAGTTCCGGCACGGCAGTGACAAGAACAGCCATGATCTCGCCGTTTTTCCCTACCCGCCCCATGATGTGCCGCAGTACGCCGGTATGCCGGTCTTCATGGTACACCGGGATCCCAAATTTCTTTACGGCTTCCCGCATAGCGTTTGCCAGATCGTTATTCCCTGACCGCTGAATACAGCAGTCTTCCGTGTTTATGATGACGTGACTGCCGCCGGCATAGCAGCCAATGGCGATGTTCCCTCCTGCCAACCCCACGGGAAACTGCATTTTATTTCGGTAATTCCAAGGGTTTTCCATCCCCTTAACGGGATGTATAAGAATATCTTTCAGGCCGCCGATCCGCTCGATTGCGTCAATGACCTGCCGGCGTTTGACCGCCAGCTGTGCTGAATAGGAAAGGTGCTGAAGCTGGCAGCCACCGCACATTTCATAAATGGGACAGCGCGGCACGACGCGATCAGGACTGTCCGTCAAACGTTTTACCACTGCGCCAATGGCATATCTCTTCTTCACAACGCCGATTTTGAGCCGCACCCGTTCTCCCGGCAGCGCTCCCGGAACAAAGACGGTAAAGCCGTCAATTCGACCGACGCCTTCGGCGTTATTGCCGAGGCGTTCGACCTCCATTTCATATATCTCGTCCCCGTGAACAGGTACTTCTTGTCCCACGATTGTCTTCCCTCGTTCCCCTTTTTCGCGCCGATAAAAATACCCGACGCTTCTTTAAACGTCGGGTCCTGATCGTTTACACAAAATCCACTTTTGCCAAGAGCTCTGCCGGGTGCGTCAGCAACACCTGCGCCCCGCTTGCCAAAAGCTCCGCTTTGTCCCGAAAGCCCCACAATACGCCGACGGGCAAAGCGCCCGCCCGAACTGCTGCCTGCATATCCACGGAAGTATCGCCCAAATAAGCAGTCTCTTTAGGCGATACGCCCAATTTTTCCAACACATAAAAAAGATTCGCTGGATCCGGTTTTCGCGGCACTCCCGATCGATCTCCAACATAGGCGGTAAAAATATTCGAAGGAAACAGCGTCCCTATCACCGTCTCGGCCGCCGACGGATGTTTATTCGTACAAACCGCCATGGGAATCTGCCGTTTTTGAAGATCGGTCAAAAGCGCCAAAATGCCCGGATACGGCTTCGTCTTCCGCAACAGAGAGCGGGCATAAATTTCTTTATATTTCGCCAACGCTTCTTTAATGACAGGTTCCTCCGCCTCAGGCAGGAGTCGTTCGATCAAAGTACGCGAACCATTGCCGACAAAGTAGCGATATTCATCCACCGCATGAGGAAGCTTACCGTAGCCCGCTAAAAGTTCATTCCCGCTGGCCGCCAAATCTTCGAGAGAATCCACCAGCGTTCCGTCCAAATCGAAAACCACCGCCCGATAGCGCATAGACTCGGCCCCCTATTTATTTTTTGTCTGCATCTGATGCAAAACCTTTGCCTCATGCTCCAATGTCTTGGCTTCTTTCAGCAGTTCGTTGGCCTTGCGGACGGTAGCGGCAGATTTCGTATCCAGCCATTCGGCATAGGCCTCCGCATACTGAATCTGGGCCGCGCAAATGCGAAGCCGCAGGCGTTGGAGAGATTGCGCCTGTACCGGCACCGAGAGGGTTTGCAGTTCTGCTTCCCGCTGATGCCAATCGGGAAGAACTTCCTCTTCCATGATCTTCTTCATGGCCTGCCGGGTCACCGTATCCCCTAAACTGCCCTGCTGTAAAGTTTCCACCAATTTTCGATCTGCAGCCCGAATGACTGCCTCGTGGCGATCAATAATAGCGTCCGCTGCCGTAAGATAATCCTTGAGCTGATCCTGCCGAGCCTTCATAACAAGAGCGATAAACTCCCGGAAATTTGTAATTTCCGTAGCTTGCCAAAGTCCCGACTCTGCCCGCAACATTTTCACCTTAAAGATAAACTCGTCATCCACTTCTTCCTGATAGACCCGTAGCCCCACCGTGGCCGTGCCGCCATCCACGTCCTGTTCCAAGAACGCAATCCCGCGAAAATCAATCGTTTTCAATCCAGCCCGCGAAAGGATCACGTCCGCATCAATGGGCGTTCCTTCCCCACTCACCTGACCGCCCCATGTTCCGGTACGGACATAGGTGAGGATAATGCCCTTAAAGCTGGCTCGAAGCGGATCGCGGAACATGGCAGTAAAGCCGCTGATCGTAGCCCGAGATTCCTCGGACAGGGAATGATCCGCGTCCATCATACCTTCTAAGAGCGCATCACTGGCGCTCGCTGAGAGGGAATCTACATCCACATAGCGCGTGAACTTCGTTTCGTCGTGGACCGCCACGGCTTCCTGTATCATCCGCAAAGAATACGCCGGCGTTTTCGTGTAATACCCGAAATACCAATACCCACCCCCAGCCAGCCCCAATATCGCAATGAGCAACGCGAGGAACAGGCGGAGCTTACCCTGTTTTGAAAAATGAACAGCCATGAGAATATCCTTCCTGCGAAAATTCGCACTTTACACCTTCTGCTCTCATTATGCACCTTGTAAGATTGTTTCGCAAGAGATTTAACATGATTACCGAAGCTTTTTCTCCAGCGTTGTCCCTTCGATCACACCGCCGCCCAATACTTCATCACCGTTGTAAAATACTACGGACTGCCCGGGGGTAACGGCTCGCTGCGGAGTATCAAAGCGCACTTCAACCCGCGACTCATCCAAAGGAGACACCGCAGCCAACGCGGTGCGAGGGCCATAGCGAATCTTGGCTTCTACGCGGCGCGGCAGCCCGAGCGGATTTCCCGCCAACCAATTTACGCCGCGCGCTGTCAGTGTATCAGTGAAGACTTCGTTCTCTTTTCCAACCACGACCTGATTTTTTTTCATATCCAGCCCGATCACATAGAGCGGCTCCGGCGCAGCGATGCCAAGCCCTCGCCTCTGGCCGATGGTATAGAGCGGCGCCCCAGCATGGCGGCCTAAAACCCGCCCGGTTCCATCGACAATATCCCCCGGCTTTAAACACTCGGGACAATGTTCCCGCAGAAAGCGCCCATAATCATCGTCAGCGATGAAACATATTTCCTGACTCTCGGCTTTCGTAGCCACCGGCAGGCCAAGATCTGCCGCCATATCTCGAATTTCTGGTTTAGTAAAATCCCCTAAGGGAAGCAACAGTTGGGGCAGCAAATCCGAAGCGATATGGTACAGCACATAGGATTGATCCTTCTTTCCGTCCCGCCCCTTGAGCAGCTGAAAGCGCCCCAGCGTCTTATTCCAAGTGACCCGGGCATAATGCCCCGTCGCTAAAAAATCTGCGCCGAATTCCTGCGCCTTTTCCCAAAGACCGGAAAATTTCAAATAATGATTGCAGGCGACACAGGGATTCGGCGTTTGCCCCGCCGCGTACGCCGTTACAAAATAGTCAATAACCCGGCGGCGAAAGAGTTCCCGAAAATCTGCTACATAATGGGGAATCTGCAAAAGTTCCGCTACTCCCCGGGCATCCTCCGCCGCACGCTCCCCACCGCGCACTTCCTCCGAAAGCCGCATGGTGACCCCGATGACATCATACCCTTCCCGCACCAGCCGGGCCGCTGCCACCGAGCTGTCCACACCGCCGCTCATGGCTACCAGGACTTTCCCTTTCCCCTTCGTCGCCTTCACCTCCCTGTCTTTTCAAACCCTCACAAATCAAGAAACACATCGGCATGATCGGAAAGTTCCTTCAGAACTCCCTGATATTCTTCGCGTTTCTGCTGCGCTGCGTCTCGGCGCTTTTGTATTCTCTCCACATCAGCATTGATATCTTCTGCCGTCAAAATGTTACTTTCTTGCAAAGCATTAAGTTTCTCCTCCATGGCGGCAACGATCATCTCTTCTTGCCGGACTTTTAATTGCGATTTTTGGTACAGTGCATCATAATTACTGATTTCCCGTGCCTTAAACCGCTGGTCAATACGCTGTATTTCCGCCGTCAGAGGATCCAGCCGACGCATCAACAGCTGTTCGATACTTCGCAGTTGACGCCCAAGGCGACGATATTCCTGCCGTTTTTCCCGGCTTATCTTGGAATTTTCCGTAGTTTCAATGGCCAAAGGTTGATGCTCTTCCTCTTTCGGCAGCGTGGTTTCGTCGATTACTAAAACCACAGCCCCCGTCGGCATCGATGGCTGGGCTTCTCTTTTTTCTGGTGTTTCTTCCTCTGTCTGCGACGCCAATGTCGGTTCCCACATGATAAAAAAACATCCGCCACCGATGAGAAATACCGCCCACGTCCCCGCGGCAGCGAACAGGATTTGGCGCCGCTTCTTTCCCTGCGTCATGACGCCCCACGAAACCAGAATAAGAAAGGCTGCCACCCACAGGCATATAAGAGCTACAAGAGCCCCCGGTGAAACTTCATGCCAGCCCGCCATTTCGTTACTTCCCTTCTCGCCGCAGTCATTGGAGTGCTTTCTTTTCCCCCAGTTTTCTGCTACACTTTAGGAAATCACTGATAAATTCAGCACCATCCTTGCGGCACGTCTTCTCCGCTCTCTTTACGTCGACAAATTCTCCGCATAGTCTTACTTGTGCATCCGATTTGTCTCCTTAACAGGGCGAAAAATCTGTACCAATCTGACAGACTTCATCTTATCCGTGCTTCCTTAAAAAATGAACCGCCCGGCGGCGGCAAAGGAGCGTTCTCTCCATGAATGTCGTGGGCATCATCGCCGAATATAATCCCTTTCATAACGGTCATCGCCATCAAATCGAACAAATTCGCCAACACTGCCCCGGTGCCTTCTGCCTGTCCGTCATGAGCGGTCACTTCACCCAACGCGGTGAGGCCGCCGTATTGGATAAATGGCAGCGAGGAGCGGCTGCCGTGGAAAACGGTCTCGATTTGGTTCTGGAACTGCCCTTTGTTTTTTCCGTTCGCAGCGCCCAGCACTTCGCCAGCGGCGGCGTTCGTCTCCTGGACCGCTTAGGCGTCGTCCACACCTTAGCCTTCGGCGCTGAAACCACGGACATGTCCCTTCTCAATCACTTAGCAGAAGAGAGCCTGCGCCCCGAAACCCAACGGCAGCTTCGCCGGTTTCTGGGGCAAGGCTTTTCTTACGCTGCCGCCCTTGAAGTCGCTCTCCCCCTGCCGTCCGATGCTCCCGCCGAACTGCTGCGCCAACCGAATACCATCCTGGCTCTCGAATACTTAAAAGCGATCCGACGATTCTCCTCATCGCTTACGCCCCTTGCTTTGCCGCGAGAAGGCGCAGCCTACCACGATACTGTCATTGGCGCCTCTTTTCCCGGCGCCCGCGCCGTTCGTACCGCCCTCTGCCAAGGCGACTCCCAATGGCAGAAAGCAGTGCCGCTAAGCCTTGTTCCTCCTCTGAAAGAACAACAGCAGCGCGGTCTGCCCAAAGATGAAGCGCTTTTTCTCCCGCTTCTCACCCGGCTTCTGTCTTCTTCTCCCAAAGACCTCCGGCAAATCTATGGCATGAACGAAGGATTGGAAAACCGCTTCCTCACCGCGGCCCGCACAGCCGTCTCACTCTCTGACCTGCGGCAGACCATCCGCAGTAAACGCTACCCGGCGTCCCGTATACAGCGCATGTTTCTCAGCCTGCTGCTGTCCCTGACCGCCTCGCAAATGGCCCGTTTCGACGACGCAGGCCCTCTCTACGCCCGCGTTCTGGCCTTTAATAACCGCGGGCGACAACTTCTCCACGAGATACGTCGAACGAGCACCATTCCCCTCGTCACCAAGGCAAAAAGTTTTCTCAGCGCAAAAGCGCCGCAGAAAAAATCAGAAGCGCTGCTTCGCGAAATGCTCCGCCTTGACACATTGGCTGCCGATCTTTGGGGACTGACCCTCTCCCCGCGCCGCCCCGCAGGACTCGACTTTATGACTTCTCCCGTGTATCGGCGACCGGCTGCTCCCAGCGCCGAACCCCCGACCGCCCCGCTGCCGACGCGGCCCAATCTGCTACACTCTTTCCCAAAATAACAAGCGCCGGAGCGATTTCAGCCAATGGCAGAAGAACGAAGGCCCGCTCGGTAAGATACGGATGGGGCAAGGTCAACTCCGTCGTCTGGCTGGTAAAATTGGGGACATAAAGCAAGTCGATATCAATGCACCGCGCCCCCCAGCGCACCGTCCGCACCCGGCCCAACGTGTGCTCGATGCGTTGACAGACCGAGAGCAACGCCGAAACAGGAATAGCTGACACGGCCATCACCGCTGCGTTCAGGAAAGGCGGCTGGGGCACGCCCCCCCACGGCTCCGTCTCATAGAGAGAGGACACCCTCTCCACCCGCAGTCCTTCTTCAGCATCCAAAAGCGTCAGCGCTCGGCGAATATTTCCTGCCCGATCGCCTAAATTTGCCCCGAGGCCCAAGTAAACAGAATACGGCTCCGCTGGTTCCCCCCTCACGGGCGCTGACGAACGAGGATTACACTGACATCCTCGAATTTGCCCGGCAGAGGCGCCTGGGGTTTATGTACGGCCACGCGCACCTTCTCCACTCGTGAAAACTTCGTAAAAATTGCCCCGGCGATGCATTCTGCCAACGTCTCAATCAGAGAGACCGCCGGCCCCTCCACAATTTCCTGCACCGTGGTAAAAACAGCCGCATAATCCACCGTTTCCGCGGGATCATCGTCTCTCCCCGCCGCCAAAAGACTGAGAGACAAGGAAACATCCACCAAAAAGCGCTGCGCGACTTCCTTTTCCACCGGCAGGCAGCCGTGACAACCGCTGAATTCCATACCTTCTAATTTAATTCGATCCATTCACTGCACCTCCAATATCTTGTCGATCATACGACACATTCGGGCTGTCGAAGCCACCTCATGCACCCGGACGATACCGCAGCCCTTCATGATGCCCCAAACGCAGGTCGCCCCCGTAGCTTCCGTCCGCTCCGTTATCGGCAGATCCAACGCCGCTCCAATAAAGCTCTTGCGGCTCGTCCCCAAGAGAAGCGGCCACTGCTGCCCGTCAATCTTCTGTAATTCCTCCAGGCGTTTTAAGACGAGAAGATTCGCTTCCGGCGTCTTGCCAAAACCGATGCCGGGATCAAGGATAATATCCGCATCTGATACCCCTGCTGTCCGCGCAATGTCGAGGGACCGCCGAAAGAAGGACCGCATGGCAGTGATGATGTCCCCGGCATATTCCTTCCCCTCTTGATTGTGCATGACCACGACAGGGCGATGATACCGTGCCGCCACCGCCGCCATCCGCCCCGGCTCCGGCGCATATTGCAGGCCCCAGATGTCGTTTAGGATATGAACTCCCATCTCCGCCGCCATCGCCGCCGTATCCGCCTTAAACGTATCCACGGAGAGGGGTACTTCTAAGGCATCGATCAATACCGTTAAAAATGGGCGAAGCCGTTCCATTTCAGCTTCCGCGGACATGGGCACGAATCCCGGCCGGGATGACTCCGCGCCGACATCAATGATGTCCGCCCCCTCCGCCACCATTTGCCGAGCATGGGCCAGTGCCTTTTCCGGTGTATTCCATTGCCCTCCGTCGGAGAAAGAATCCGGCGTGACGTTCAGTATCCCCATGATCTGCGTCCGTCGTCCCAGGCTCAGTGTCTTGCCATCCGCCCATCGATATTCTCGTACCGCACCCGCCATTTATTTCTCCTCCATCAATAACTGCCACGCCTGCTGCGGTAATCCGCCGTCGCCGCGGAGTTTCCCCCGGCTCTCCGCCGTCACCGTCCGCGTTCCCAAGGACAACTCCCCGCGAATCATCATACAGAGCTGCTGCGCGGAGATCACTACCATCACCCCTTCCGCGCCTAAATCTTCCTCAATGGCGGAGGCAATCTGCTTCGTCAGCCGCTCTTGCAACTGCGGTTGATGGGCCAATATATCCACAATCTTCGTAAATTTTCCGAAGCCCGCTACCTTGCCGTTTCGCGGCAAATAGGCGATCTGCACCTCACCGAAGAACGGCACCAAATGATGTTCGCACATGGAATAAAAAGGAATATGACGCACTGCCACCAATCCATGGCTCTCCGCCTCAAAAACCTCGCCCCAGACCGGCTTCGTTGCCTGTCGATAGCCGGAAAAGAGCAGCGCATACATCTTGACTACCCGTTCCGGAGTCTTTTTCATCCCCGCTGTCGTGACATCAAGCCCCAACGCTTCCAGGAAATCCCGTATAGCCTTTACAGCCCTTTTCTGATCCGCTTTCCTCGCCCCGCTTCCTTATAAAATATCCCCCACCTTCATTATAGAGAACTCTCACCCAAAACGCAAAACTCCGTTCTATGACTGCAAAAACAAATCCAAAAGCTGCTTGCCGATAAGAATCGACGTCACGACGATAAAAAGCGGTCTCACATAGCCTGCCCCTTTGGCCAACGCTGTCTTGGTTCCGCAAAAAGCGCCTACGATCATCGCCAGGCCCATGGGAAGCGCGTAGCGATATTCCACCGCGCCTAAAAGAGAAAACGCGATAAGGCCGGCAATATTGCTGGAAAAATTCAGCGCCCGGGCATTCGCCGCCGCCCCCACGAAGTCAAAGCCTAACAGGAGAAAAGAAAAGAGCAGGAACGAACCTGTCCCCGGCCCGAAGAAACCGTCGTAAAAACCGAAAAGGAACGCTACCAGAAAGCTCAGATACGTCATCTGCGGCGTCAGGCCATGATAGGTGGAAACGCTTCCCCAATCCTTTTTCACCACGCTGTAGACAGCTACCGCCACGAGCATGACCACCACCAAGGGACGCAAAAAATCCGGTGGAATCGCCCGTACCGTGAGCACTCCAACTACAGAGCCCACAAAGGACAGCGGACAAAGCCTTTTGATGAGCGTCATATCAACACGACCCGAACGGAGAAAGGCGAGAACGCTGGTAAGTGAGCCCATGGTGGCCGCCACTTTATTGGTCCCCAGCACTGTCACCAACGGCAACCCCGTCCACATAAGAGCCGGAGTAGAAATAAGTCCCCCGCCTCCCACCACGGAATCAATAAACGCCGCAATAAATCCCATGACAGCCAAAAAAGCTGTGGTTCCAAACTCTAAATCGAACATAGTCTTCCCCCTGCTGTGAACCTCTCGCTTCACGTACTCTATGATTTTAGCGGAATCACGGGGGAATTGCAAGGCAAAGGTCTTCCCTTCGTATCAGGCTTATGTCACGAATCCCTGTGACGTTTGCCCAAAGTTTGAAAAATTTTAATGTTTTGGTAGGAAAATGCCATTCGATCGCGAATATATTTATACAGTAGGTCTTAGTGAGATTATTTCCAGTTAGATTGACGCCGCACTTCCCAGAGCGGCCCCCTTTTTCGCGTTGTTAAAGAGAATAAAAGACATATATAAAAGGAGGAAACCACCTTGCGCTCTGTAGCTATTGAATCTCTAACCCCCGGCATGATATTGGCCCGCTCCATTATCAACGACGATATGATCGTCGTTCTCTCCGAAGGGACCATGCTCACGAAAGCGCACATCACTCGGCTGGGATTCCTGGGGATTCCCTCCGCCTACATCAAAGATGAGTATGAGCTCAGCGAGGCATTCCAGAACGTATCTGCCATTTTTAATCCCGCCAGCGCCTTTGTCACCGAGTATAAAGAGGTCATTCACACCGCCCGGGAAATTTTTGACGAGGCGGAAAAAAGCAATAAGCCACCGGTGCAAAAATCCAAGACCATGGTCAAGAAAACTCTCGCTCCCATGGCCAAACAGAGCGGCGCCATCGACTACCTCTTAGAGGTCAATCACTTAGCCAGCGATATTTATAATCACTCTGTCCGTGTTTCCGTCTTGGCCGGTGTTCTCGCCAAATGGCTGATGCTGTCCGCCGCGGAGACGCAAGATTTGATCTTAGCGGGTTTTCTCCACGATATCGGCAAAACGAAATTCCCGCCGCGCCTCATCGATAAACAGGTGGAGCACTTAAAAGGCGAGGATTTGGATACTTACATGCAGCACACCATCGACGGTCATCGCATGCTGAGCACTGCCAGCGAACTTTCCGACGGCGTCAAATTAGCGGCTTTGCAGCACCATGAGTGCATGGACGGCTCCGGATTTCCCTTTAACTTGAAGGGCAACGATATCCACATGTACGCCCGTATCATTGGACTGGCCAATCTTTACGACAACATCACCACGGAACGGGAAGGGCAGAAGAAAAACACGCCCTTTGCGGCCATTGACCAGATTACGGAGGATATGTACACCAAACTTGATCCTCATGTCTGCGTCCCCTTCCTCAAGCATCTCAAGGAGACCTTCTTGGGTTCCCGCGTCAAACTCAGCAATGGTCTCATCGGAAACATCGTTCGTTACGAGAATGATTTCTCGTCCAAACCACTCATCCGGGTAACCCAAAAGGAGATCATCGATCTTAATAAGAGCCCGGAAATCAAGATCGTCGAGTATAACCCGAAATAACGGTGAAGCCACCGTCGTTCACATGCCTCGGCAGAAAAGAAGAGCCCCTGTTCCACTGCATGCAGTGGGAACAGGGGCTCTTCTTTTCTGAACGCCTGGAACGCGAAAAACGCACCAAGCTGTCAAAATATGATCAGCGAAGCCGAACGTCCGGCCATGTCTCCCTTACTCGTACCGCAGCGCCTCGATGGGATCTAAAAGTGCCGCTTTACGGGCCGGATAGATGCCGAAGAAAAGTCCGATGCCCACGGAAAAGCTGAAAGAGAGCAGGATTGGCGCTACGGTGATGACCGTCTGAAAGCCGCCGAATTGCGCGATAGCCATCGCTATACCGATGCCTAAGGCAATGCCGATAAAACCGCCGATGACGCCGATAACCACCGATTCGATGAGAAATTGGGTCATGATATTGCGAAACGTCGCCCCCAGCGCCTTTCGAATGCCGATTTCCCGCGTACGTTCCGTCACTGAGACCATCATAATATTCATGATCCCAATGCCGCCGACGAGAAGAGAGATGGCGGCGATGCTTCCCAAAAAGAGGGTCAGCATGGTAGTCGTTTCATTCAGCGTGTTCATCAGGCTGGTCAGATTCTGCACCTGAAAGTCATTTTCTTTCTCCCCCACCAAGTGATGGCGCTGACGAAGCAACGTTTCGATATGCTCCTGGGCCGCCGGCATTTCGTCCTGATTCGTTACCTGCACATAAATCATATGAACGTAAGTGATAGCCAGCAGACGATCCATCGCTGTCGTCAGGGGAATAAGAACCACGTCGTCCTGATCCTGCCCTACGCCGGACTGCCCCTTGCTCTCTAAGACGCCGATGATCCGAAAGGGCTGATTGCTGACCCGAATGATCTTTCCCACCGGGTTGTCCTCACCGAACAGGTTCGCCGATACCGTCGTCCCGATGATGGCCACCCGGCTTCGCCCTGTCAGATCCTTCTCCGTAAAAAAAGAACCATTGGATACTTTGAGATCACGGATCATCATGTACGCGGGAGTCACCCCCTGAATGCCCGTGTTCCAGTTCTGATTCCCATTGACGAGCTGCGCAGAGCCATGCACCGCCGGAGAAACATACTGGGCCTCTTTAACCTTTTTCTGAATGGCCAACGCGTCCTCATATTTCAGTGTTGTCCGCGACCCCGCCGCCCCCCGCAATCCACCGGAAAGAGAGGTCCCGGGGCGAATGATGAGCATATTGCTGCCCAAGCTGGCGATGGAGTTCGTTACCTGCTGCCGCACCCCCATTCCCACTGCCACCATGGTGATGACGGCCCCCACACCGATGATGATGCCCAGCATAGTCAGGATGGAACGCAGCTTATTGGCATAGAGGGCGTGAAGTGCGATACTGACGCTCTCCATGAACATTCCCATGGGCTCTCCTCCTCATACAATATCCATCCTTTCACCCTTCCCCGCGTCTCGGGTGATCTGCCCGTCCCGCACTAAGAGCTGCCGACTGGCACAGGCCGCGATCTCCGGCTCATGGGTAACGAGGATAATGGTGCGTCCTGCCTCGTGAAGATTTTCAAAAATATCCATGATCTCCCGGGTGGACTTCGTATCCAAATTTCCCGTAGGTTCATCGGCCATCAGGATGTGAGGATCATTCACCAAAGCCCGGGCGATGGCGACCCGCTGACGCTGCCCGCCGGAAAGCTCATTGGGCTGATGATCCGCCCGATCTGCCAATCCCACTGCTTGCAGCACCTTCTGGGCTCTCTCGGCCCGCTCGCTTCTCCCGACCCCGGCGTACACTAAAGGTAGCGCCACATTCTCCGCCGCCGTGATTCGGGATAAGAGATTAAAATTCTGAAAGACGAACCCGATGCGACGGTTCCGAGTGGCGGCCAGATCATCATCACTAAGATTGGCCACCTCGTCGCCGTCTAACTTGTAGGACCCTGAAGTCGGCCGATCAAGGCAGCCTAAAATGTTCATGAGAGTTGATTTTCCGGAGCCGGAAGGCCCCATGAGAGCAGCGAATTCTCCCGTATCGATGGTGAGATCAATTCCGGCCAGCGCCGCTACCTCTTGTCCCCCCACTTGGTAGATTTTTTTGATCCCCGAAAGTTCAATCATATGCCGCGCCATTTTTCTCACCGCCTTTTACACGGGCGGCGGGCCGCCGCGGTCATTCTGTCTTGAAGATGTCTGTTTTTGCGGTGCCTTGTAGGCGTTTTCCACCCGATCCCCCTCGGAAAGGCCGTCGAGGATTTCCACATATTCATCGCTGTAAATACCTGTTGTTACCGGCTGTTCCACCGTACTCCCGTCAGGTTTCACGAGAAGGACATAGGCGCCGCTGGCATTCGCCTTGAGGGCTGCGATGGGAAGCGCCAGCGTGTCCGGCTTATCCGCTGTAACGATATCTACTTGCGCCGTCATACCGGGAAAAAGAAGATTCTCAGGATCGTCCACGTCCAACGTAACGTAATAATACACTACGCTCACGGAAGAAGTGGAAGATGCGTCCCAACTAGTGGTAACATCCGTCTGTGAAATCTTCGACACCTTCGCCGTGAATTTTTTATCGGGAAACGCATTGACGGTGAAGGTGGCCGTCTGCCCGACCCGGACGTTTCCGATATCAGTCTCGTCGATCTTAGCGCGGATCTGTTTTTTCGAAAGATCCGCGATACGCATGATGACCGTAGGATTGGATATCCCCTGCACCGCCATGGTTCCCGGCGTCTGCGGCTCACCCACCACCACGCCGTCCATCGGTGCGGTGATGACCGTCTCTGCTAAATCAGATTCGGTGACCTCCAAGTTACTCAAGGCCGTGTCGTAATTATATACGGCGTCCTCGTACTCCTCCCGCGTATTGGCCCCAATGCTGTACAGATAAGATACGCGGTCGTACTTTGCCTTTGCGTTGACAACTTTATACTGGGCCTGCTCCCGCCGCGCTTCGTAATCCTTACCATCTAAGGTCGCCACGGTCTGTCCCGCCGTTACCCGTTCATTTTCCTTTACCAGCACCGTCTTGATGCGTGCCGTGATTTTCGAGCTGACTTCTACCGAATCCACGGGACGCAGCGTTCCCGTCGCCGACACCGTGGATTTCAGATCCAACCGCCGCACTTCTGCCGTCTCCACGGCCGTCGCTTCCTGTGCGACCTTTTGTCCCTGATAATACCGATATCCGCCAAAGGCTCCGGCGATCAAAAGCAGACATACAGCGGCGCGTTTAACGCTCTTGCCAATCTTCATCGCGTTCCCCCATTTCCGGCTGCACCTTGTTCCGGCGAAACCACCTCATCATCGGCCGAATCTGATCCGGCCATACCATCCACAACAGCCTGCGCCCGTCGATAATCCGACGACGCGGAAACATCTCGCCCCGGCTGCCGCACACGCCCTTCCGCCACCGCTCGGGGATCGATGTTTTCCTCAGAAGAACCAAGCGCGAGTCCGGCGGCGTTCTCCACCTGAGCTCGATAGCGGGCGTAATCATACTGGGCACTGGCAAAATTCATCTCCGCCGTGGAAAGCGCCACCTGCGCGTCGATGACATCCAGCATGATCCCTTGCCCAGCGCGATATTTCTCCATGGTAATGTAATAATCCTCCCGGGCTTCGCCCACCGCCGCCTGAGTCGAAGCGAGACGCTTTTCCGCTTCCCGCATCCCATAGTAAGCCTGCCGCACCGCCTGATCGATATCTTCCGTATCTTTTTGGAGGGTTAGCGTCGCTACCTCAAGCGCTGTTTGTGCTTTATCGACGGCGGCCGCTGTCACCCCGCCGTCAAAAACATTCCAAGTGACCCGAACCCCTGCCGTATAATTACGGCTGTCCGAAGAACGCGGATGAAATTCCCGTTCCTCCGACACTGAAGCGGAAAGATTCACCTGCGGCCGATAGCCCGCCCGGGCCATGTCCACAGCCAGTTCCCTTTGCCGCAGCGTATAACGATCGATGAGAATATCCTTGCGGTTTTCCACAGCATAAGCCACGCAAGCCTCCATGGGCGAATAAAAAGGCTGATAGGAAAAATCCTCCGTCAAAGTAAGCGGCTCCTTGGAGGAAAGGTGCAAAAGATTCTTTAAGACAATGAGGCGAACCTCATACTCATTTTGCGCTTTAATGAGCGTCTGTCGGGCATTCGCCAACTCCACCGAAGAACGCAGCACATCAAGACGTGCCTTGCTTCCAGCCTGGTAGAGCAATTCGACATTGGTGAGATGGGCCTGATATTTGTCCACCGATTCCTGATCAATCGCCACCGTTCGCTGGGCTTCCAGCACGTCATAATAAGCTTTGATGACACTGTAACGAAGATTCTCTCGTTCTCGTTCCGTAGCGAGCCGCGCGGTATCCAGCCCAATCTCTCCGCTCCGAATATTCGCCTCATTGGCCCCGCCGGTATAAAGGGGAAGCGAGGCGGAAAGGGAAGCGTTACCGGTCCTCGTATGACCGCCGCTGTCCGGATGGCTCACTGTGAAGTTGCCGGATGCGGAGAGGGCGAAACCGTTTTTTCCGCGAGCCGATTTCAGATCCGCCCGGGCCGTATCTTCTCCTTTGGCTTTGATTTGAAGGGAGGTATTTTGGGCCAGCGCTAAATCTACCGCCTCTTCGATGGACAGTGCCGCCGCCTCCGTTCCACCGGAAAGGAGCAAAGCCGCCAGCATCGCTCCGGCCATCCCCTTCATCTTCATAATCAGCCACTCCCTTTGTCTGTTTTTTATGTGCAGTTTCAACAGAAAATCACTCGGCAAACCATCGCTTTCCCTCTACCCTGTTGGCGAAAGGAACAGAAACAGAACCGGATACACGATCAGCAGAAATAAGAGGGTTGTCACTAAAAAGGCCGCCACGGTAAGATCTACCGCCAAATGGTAAAGCCGGGCCGCTACGACAGCGTTGATCGCCGTAGGCGTCACTGCCAAGATAAGGAGCGAGCCGCGCATCACCGGGCTTTCCACGAATAATCCCGACACGCCGTAAAGTAAAAGCGGCGTTGCAGCAAATTTCAGGACGGCCAGATCGAAAAGAGACAGCCAATACCGACGAATTCGGCCAAAATCCAACGAATACCCAACGGGAATGAGTCCTGTCCAAGCTCCCAAGTGAATGAAAAAAGGAGTTACACCGGACAACTCTGCGGGGCGCGGTATGCCTGCCATCTGGAGCGCCCCACCCATCAGGATCCCCACAACAGCGATCTGATTTTTGGAAAACATCATCGACCAAAAAGAAACTTTCTTCCCGCTCCGGCCGTCGGCTTGCCGTTCATAATACTGCGCTAAGGGATAACAGAACGCAAACATCAGCACGTACTGAAAAAGCGTCGCAATCTGTTGATATCCATAGCCCTGCTCCCCGTAAACAAGATAGACACAAATGCCGCCGATGGTTCCTAAATTGGCCAGGCTCGCCGACATCACATAGGCCCCTTGCTCGCGATGGTCTCTGTATTTACGCCGAGCTAGCCACCACGCCGCCACGCCGGGAACGAAGCCTAGCGCCAAAGAAAGAAAGGGCATCCAAAACAGTTCCCGCGTCAGCGGCATGACCCAAAAGCTCAAAAAAGACACGACGGGGCAGACGACGAAAATGTTGTTCAGGATCATTTTATTAAAGAAATCGTCCCCGACGCGGCGCTGATATCGGCTCGCATAGCCTAAAAGCAGCGGCCCGACGAGATCGGCAGCGAAAATCAGCAGTTTCGTCTGAATGTCCATGACGCATCCTCGAAAATCTCCGCCCAAAACCGTTCCTGATAAGCGACACACTTTTTTAAATAAGGAGAAGCAAGATTCCTTTATGATAGGCGCCAGGTTTTACGGTTTTATAAAAAGGGCGTTACAAATCCGTTAAGGGTTTCTGAAAACAAGCCGTAAGCTTCCCACCGTCAATCGTCACGAAACGCATAATCGGCCCCGTACCAGCCCGCTTTCCCCGGAACGGGATAGACGATCCCGCGGTCCGCCAAGGCCGCTAAATGGTCCACCACTTCCTGCTCCGAGGCCGTACCGTCCATGATCAAGACCACCATGCCGCTCCCCTCGCCGTCCATATCAGCCTGGCCGTAGCCCCGAATGTATTCAAAGAGAACGCGGTCAACGGGGTGCGGAAGGTACTTCTCTTCAAAGGCCGCTTCGGTCAGAGACGCCGCCTCTTGACGAACCGCCTCCGCCGCAGGGGAGAGTTTCACTGCGGCCGCAGCTTTGGGACGTGCCGCCCCCTGCTCCGCCGCCGCCTCCGTCGCCAACACGGCTAAAAGCTGCGCCCGGCAAAGGCTGCAAAGGGCCAAGGGCGAAAGATCGCCCCTCTCCCAATCGATCTGCCGCACCGCTTCTGACGCACCGCAAAGCTGACACGTCAATTCTTTTCGCTCTCTGATTTGCATATCTCAATCTCCCGTCATCATGCGTCAATAAAAATCGTGCCCTCATCTCGCGGCTAAAAAACGCCCCTTTAATCCTAAGGTGACAAAAAAGAAACCGGCCGCCACGGCTACGATGGCCGCCCCTGCTGCCATGTTGAAATAGTAGGCCAGAATCAATCCTGTGATCCCCGACACCAGTGCCGTCCCCACGGAAACCGCGTGATACGCCTTGACACTCACTGCCACATTACGGGCCGTTGCCGCTGGAAGCACCAAAAGGGAATTGATGAGGAGCAGGCCCACCCACTGGATGCTGACGGCCACTACTACCGCTAAGAGCGCAGCGAAAGCGCTCTCCACGAAAAAAACCGACACGCCCCGGCTTTGGGCAAAAGGGCGATTGATGGAGAGCAGCAAAAGGGGATTGAAGAGAATCCCCCAAAGGAGAAAAACTGCCAGAAAAACTCCCGCCAGCGCCGCTAAATCCTCCGGCGCGACGCTCAAAATGTCGCCGATAAGATAGGAAGAAAACTTATTGAATCCCCCGCCCCGGGACATGATCATCAAGCCCGCCGCAATCGCAGTAGAAGAAAAAACGCCGATGACGGTATCCGTGGAAGCGCTGCTTCGATTTTTGATGTAAGTGATGAGAAGGGCAAAGAGGACGGAAAACACACTCAACGAAACAAGCGGTGACACGATCCCCAAGATGGCTCCCAAGGCAATGCCGGTAAAAGCGCCATGTCCTAAAGAATCGGAAAAAAATACCATCCGGCTGGATACCACCATCGTGGAAAGAAGGCCGAAAAGAGGCGTCACCAAGAGTACCGCCAAGAGCGCATTCTTCATGAAATTATGATCCAGCCAGGCAAAAGGCAGAAGGATCTCTATCCCTTCGTAAATTGCCGCCATCATGCGCCCCGCGCTCCCCCCGTTAATTCCATCCCCAGGCCGAAGGTCGCCTGCATCGCCGGATCCCGAAACACTTCGGCCGGCGTTCCACTGGCCAGGACGCCGCGATTCATGAGCACCACCTGATCCGCGTAGCGAGCTGCCAACGCCAAATCATGAGAGACCAGGATGACCGCCATATCCTCTTCCTCCCGCAGCGTCGTCAAGATATCGTAAAAAATTTCCAGCCCATTATGATCCACACCGGATACCGGTTCGTCCAAAAGCAGAAGATCGGGCAAAGGATCGAGGGCCAGCGCTAAAAGAACCCGCTGCAATTCCCCCCCCGACAGCGCCCCCAGGCGGCGATCCACTAAATGTACCGCCCGTACCCGCTCCAATCCCCGCTCCACCCGCGCCCGAAGTGTTCGGGAAGAAAAAAGCCACACCGGCCGCCGCGAAAGGCACGCCATAAAAAGGTCCATCACCGTCGTCGGCGTGCTGACATCAAAGCGAAGATACTGAGGTACATACCCAATGACAGGATGCCCCGTATGGGCCCCTTTCGCATCCACATAGTGAAGGTGCCCCGTATGGGGAATTTCCCCTAAAATGGCACGAAGCAGCGTCGATTTTCCCCCGCCGTTGGGGCCTATGACAGCGGTAAGCTGTCCGCAGTGAACGTGCATATTCACCTGAGAGAAAATCTTCTCCGATCCGAAACGGACGCCGAAATCTTCGATTTTTGTACAGCACACCCGAGCGCAGTCCTCGCTTGAGTGGGCCCGATGATGTAAAATTGCCTGAAACAAAGGAAACCAGCCTCTCTGGGGAGAATTCTTTTCCTATTTTCTCATATTTGCGCTAAAAAAGGAAGAGCTACCCCTTATCCGTCTCACGAAACTGCCGTCCCCAGCGTAAATCCATCGTCAGCGAACATCGGCGCGAAAGGACGCCCGCTTCAGCGCACATTCCGTCAAATCGGCGCCCTGCCGTTCTCCGCCATACCAGCGGGCAAAACAGGCCCCACCGCACGCGGAAAAATCAGGGCAGGCCGGGCAAAAAGCCATACTTTCGGTGATGAACGCCGCCATTTCCCGCTGTCGTCCCTCGTCCAACCCGGCCACCGTATCCCCGATAAAAAATCGATCATCCCCGACGAAAGAAGAACAGACATAAAATCTCCCCCGAGCATCCACATGGGCCGAAGCCCCATTCATGGCGTAGCAATGCGCGAAGCCGCAGATATTCCCTCCGCCGATCGCCTTGGCCTGCTCCACTTGCGTAAACTTGATCCGCCGCCCCGTGAGCGCAGCTAATTTCTCCGCCCGCGCCAGTACCGCCGCCATCGCTTCTTCTACCTTCTCCGGCGGCGCCGCCTTCTGCCCACCCCCGCGGCCCTGTCCCCGGAGAAGATCAAAGCCGATCTTTTTGACATTTCCTAAAAAATAGGCCACGTCCACGATATCCGCCAACGTCTCCACATTGCCCGCTGTCACCACGCAGGTCAATCCTACACCGATGCCGCGGCGTCCCAGTCGCCGAATGCCCTCCACCGTATCCGCCCATGCACCGCGTCCGTCAAAATAGCAACGCATGGCATCATTCGCTGCCGCGCGGCCATCGAGGCTCACACCGATACCGAACTTCGCCGCTGCCAGGAAATCTGCCGCCTCCTCCGTGAGCAGCGTCCCATTCGTCTGGATCTGAAGGCGCGCCGGAATCTTCTGCGCGCGAATATACGCCGTCAATTTTCGTATCAGCGGCAGTGCTAAGAGAGGTTCCCCGCCGGAAAGCTGCAATACGAACGCTTCCCCCGGCGCGGCCGCCAAATCAATGGCCCGGCGGCATGTCTCCCAATCCATCATCCCCGCATCCTGCTCCGAAGCATAGCAATATCGACAAACCAAATTACACCGGCCTGTCAGGCTCATGACTAAGAGCTTCAACGGCACCATCCGCTCTGTTCCTTTCCCCAAAGTTATTATGGCCGCCACGCCCTACGGCTCACTGCCCATTCTTTTACCGAATAGGCAAAGAATCGTGATCCACGGTGCTTCGCCGCCAAAACTATATCGTTTACTATTATACTGCTGTTCAAGTTCTCAGTAAAATGTTAAAATAAGAAAAATCCTTTCAGCGGAGGAAACGTCATGACCGGCAAAGAACGACGCCAATACTATACCATCGGAGAATTGGCCGCCCTCTATGGCCTTCCCAAGCAGACCCTCATGTATTACGCCAATGTCGGGCTCCTCGTCCCCACCTTCGTCCACGAAAACGGCTATCGCTACTATGATGTCCGTCAATATTTAGAATTAGAAATTATTTTGAACCTGCGAAAATTAGACATATCGGTGAAAGACATCAAAGTCTTTTTAGATCACCGCAGCCCCGCCGCCCTCACCCGGCTGTTAGAGCACCAGCTTGCTCTGGGCGATACCATCATTGAAACTATTCACCAAAAACAGCAGAACGTCCGCCACCTGCTGGCGCTGCTCGAAGAACAAACCCATCTGACCTTAAACGTCTTTCAGACCCTCACCCTGCCCGTGCAGCGGCTCTTCGTCAGCCCGCCGGTCACAGACCGCGACCCGCAAAACCGGATCACCGCCTTCGCCGAACATACGCAACGGCTCTTTGATCGCCATACCTTTCGCTCCGCTCCCACCGGTTGGATCCTCCGGCAAGACAGCTTCTTTGCCAAAAACTTCCGCGCGACATGGAAATACTTCATTCCCCTCGCCCCCGAGCAGGATGCCCCCGAGGTCACCATTCTCCCCGGCGGTCTTTTCGTCTGCATCTATTTCAGCGGTACCTACTATCGCATGGCTCCCAAAATTCACACGGAACTGTCTGCCTATTTGGAACGGAACCAGCTCCAACCCTCGGGAGACATCTACATTCAGCCCGTCAAAGACGACTGGGAAACCACTTCCTTCGAGCGCCACATCGTAAAGCTCTTCCTCCCAGTGCGCGCACTCCGTGAAGCAGTAGGATAAATCAATAGCCGCGAATGAGATGTTCCTCCGACATATCAAAGACATCCCCATAGGCAGCGTTCGCCAGCCCCTTGATGGCGTAGACTAAATTCTGGGACGCGGCATAGAGATACCGAGCGGGGACAAAGCGCACCTGATGGACGGCGGGAAGCTCTGCCAGCGCTGGATCGCTCAAAAATTTCTCCCGGAACGCTTCCGAGCCATAGCTGTCCACCTCATGCGGCGTTGCTGCCAAAAAGAAGTCCGGATTGGCCTTGACGACGAGTTCCTTCGATAGGAATTCGCCGTTTTTTAAGCCCGCTTTTTCTATCCCGTTTTCTATCCGAGCCCGGGTGCACAACTCATGGTACATAGACCCTGGGCCGCCATAACTCTGCATCTGCGAGATCAGCATCCCCACCGGACGCCGATCCGTACGCGCCGCCAACACCGTGTCAATTTCCGTAAGCTGCCGCTCCATCTCCGCCACGACCCGTTCTCCAGCCGCTTCCTCCTGAAGCGCTTGAGCCACTAACCGTATGGCCGCCTTCGCTTCCTCAATATTATCCGGCCCTTGGCAGACCAGAACCGGATAGCCCAGTTGACGATAACTTTCAACATGATCCGCCGCGATCCACCCCGGCACAATAATGAGATCCGGCTGTGTCTTGATGACCGTTTCCAGCGGAATACTGGTAAACGTATAAATCCTCGTCGGTATCTTCGCTGCCTCCTCGGCAAAAAACGACGACTGGGGATCCGTATCCAGCACATTGACCGCCACCAAATGATCCGGTGTCACCAAACCGGCGATAATGGTATCATACGACAGATTCCCCGACAAAATACGCTGTGGCTTCTTAGGGATATACACCGCCGTCCCCCGGGCGTCGATGACCGTATATCCCGTCTCCTTCGCTCCTTCCTGAACGGCTCCTGTCGGCGTGTGGCACCCAGCGAAACACAGGCACAACAAAAATCCTGTCAGACAACCAAGGAATTTCATCCACTTTCGCAACCCATCATCCCTCATCTGAATGTATCCCTCCGATCCGAGAAAAAATTCACCGGAAATTTTCCCAGCTTCTCCGCCGCAAAAAGGCTGCCGCATCTACCTGCGGCAGCCTTTTTAGCAAACGGCAGATCAGAAACTATATTCCACGCCCACCTCAAACCTACGGCCTGGCGCGGAATACCACGCTTTATTGGGATCTAATTCGTAGCTCTGCTCTGTGTAAAGGCGGTTGAATAGGTTATTGCACTTGAAAAAGAAGTTGACGTTTTCGATCGGGCGGTAATTCATGCCCACATCAAAGACCCAAAACGTATGATAGTCCGCCGCCCCAGCGCTGGTATTGCTCAATGCCTGACTTCCACTTCTTGACCCAGACTTTGCTATGGAGGCCCGAGCCGTCAGATTGCCGTTGAATTTGCCTTTTTCGTAATCAATGCCAATGTTCCAAGCACTGCGCGGTACTCGCTCATTGACCGCCGCTGTCCCTCTGCCGGGCACCGTCTCCACATACGTATAGGTATAAGCGGCGCTGGCCGTCCATCCGTCTCCCAAATAGGTTTTCATCTGAAGGTCAAATCCCCGAGCATTCTCTTCACCATAATTTGCATAAGCCCCTAAGTTCCCACTCAAAGGAGCGATCTTCCCGGCATCGTATCCGAACGCATCCTTCGTCCAACGGCGAAATAGCTTCATGAAGCCAACCGTACGCGGATTAAACCGATAATTCACCCCTGCCTCCACCGCCATGCCAGTCGAAGCCTGTAAATCGGGATCGCCGTATCGCGGGTTAAACAGTTGAGACATATAGGGTGCAATAAAGAATCGCTTATAGCCGACGAAATAGTTTAGGCGCTCCCGCACCGTATGCCCCAAGGTGACGCTGGGCAGCCAAGCGCTGCCAAAGCGGGAATTATGATTGTATCGCAGCCCGTAAGAAAGTTCCCAATCATCGCCAAAAGTAAACGTATCCTGCAAATAGAGGGCCGCGGTGGTAATGTCCTTGCCGGTAAAGATCGTCCCCGCGTAATTGTATTCGTCCGTCTTGTCCCGATACCACTCGCCTCCAGCAACGAGTTGATGGCGCTCGCCGAGGTGGAAATTAAATTGATCGCTAAGGCCTAAAGTGCTGTAATGATAGATCGCCGGAGCCGTATAGGCGGTCGCTGTGTGTTTGTTCTGCCAAGCCAATTCATCTTGCCGATGCTGATAGCGAAAGATCGACAGATGATTTTCTGCCTGATCACCAAATTTCTGCCGGTAATTCACCATCAATTTCGTGTTGTTTTTCTCTCCGGTATTATATTGTCCCCACTTTTTATCCTTGGCCAAATCACTCCAACCACCGGTAGGCCTGACATAATCCGAGGTATAGGTCTGATAGACCACGTTGACGTCCGCCGCCTCCCCGAAACGCTTGCCGACTTTATAGGTATTGTTCGTCGAGTGGAGCTGATCGACGATCTCCCGTCCCCATCCGTCTTTAAAATTATCTGTTTTTTTCTTTTGCAAACTGATATCCCAGTAGAAACCGTCTTTACTACCTCGATGCGAAAGATTATATTGCTCTTTGCCAAAACTGCCCCGCAGCGCGGAGAGGGTCGTCCGCATCCCGCCTTTTGCCGGATCCCGCGTGATTATGTTGATGACGCCGCCCGCCGCGTCGGCGCCATACAAGGTAGAGGCAGAACTCTTCAAAACCTCAATGCGTTCGATAGAAGCCATATTGGAAAGCTCAGACATTGGCATTTTTCCATATGTCATCGCACTGCCATTGATATTAGCTCGCACCCCGTCGATGAGAACGACGACATTATCCGTGCCGTTGAGCATCAACCCGTTAGCACTGTATGTCTCTCCCGAATTTCCGTAGATGGGAACCGATACCCCCGGAACATCCCGCAGCGCCTCCTGCACGCTCGTATAATGACGCTTTTCAATCATATCCCGCGTGACGACATTGATATTGGCATTCGCTTTAAAGGCTTCTACCGGCGTTCGCGTGGCCGTGACAACGATATCATCTAAAGCATATTCTTCTATGGCCTCCGTTTTCCCCTCTCCGGAAGAGTCGGTCGAAGCCGCTTCTGTCGCCAATGGACAGGCAGTAAATAGCGATAACGAGAGCGCCATCCAAATTCGTTTTTGCGTGCGATTCATGTGATACATCCTCCTCTGAAAGTAACTTCGCCGCCCCTTTCACTTGCTTTGAAGCCGCAATTAGGTGCAGTATAAACCATATACCCGGTATACAGTCAAGGATATTTCTAAAATATTTCATTTTTTCTTCAACATTTAAATTAATATCGCCCACCACAATATAGTGCATATGTTTACACCCATAAAAACAGCCCGGCCACGGGACTTCCCCGGCCGGGCTGTTGCTTTACTCTTCTCCCGAAAAAGAAATGTGGCGATTGTCGTCCTGCCGGAAGGCATCGCCGTAGGCGCAGTAAGCCAACTCCTGAATGCCGAAGACGAAATCTTGTGAAGCGTTATAAATGTAACTTTCCCGGGGATAGACAAGCGCTCGATGGCGGATGGCCTTCATGGTCTGAAGGGACGGATCCTTGAGGTAGCCGTCGATGAATTTCTGGGTATCAAAATTGCCCCGGTCGTCGAAAACGGGCAGAAGTAAAAAATCCGGGTCGCTCTTCACCAACATTTCCTTCGTCAGTTTTTGCCCGTTCTGAAGTCCCGCCGCCGCACTGGCGTTGACGACACCCGCGTAATGGCACATATCGTCAAAAGCGCTGCCCGCGCCGCCGTAGCTCGTCATCAGCGACAGCAGCACCACGGATTTTCGCTCCTCCGCCGGGATCTTCGCTACCTTCGCCGTGATCTCGTCACGGATCGCGTCCATTTTCTGCCGAATTTTCTCGCCTTTTTCCACTTCGCCGATACTCTCCGCCACCAACCGCAGCGTTTCTTGGATCTCCGCGTAGGAATTGGCCGGGCCGCAGACCACCACGGGGATGCCCATATCTGTGAGGGTCTGAATCTTATCCTCGCTCGTCCAGCCGTTAGCGATGACGAGATCCGGATGCCAGCTCAAGATCTGCTCCACCGTCGGATCCGTGACTTTATTGGGGATCTTTTTCGCCTTCTCCACGAGTACGGACTCTTTCGGGTCGTCCAGATAGTGGCTGACCGCCGCCATTTTACTGGTGGGAACCATTCCCAAGACCATCTCGTCCGTATAGAGGCCTGACGTCACGATGTGTTCCGGCTTATGCGGGATTCTCACCTGCCGGCTTCTGGCGTCCGTCACCGTGTAGCCCGCGTCTTTTTCGGCCGCCGGCGTCCCCGGCCCCTCGCAGCCCGCCAGTGTCGCCAGCAAAAACAGCAGCGCAACTAACCCCGTCAGCCGCTTCTTCAGACCCATGCCTCTCCTCCTCCGTTTAAAAACCGCTCCAGCCTCTCTTTATTCATACCCTTTAATCAAATGCTCATCGCTCAGATCAAACAAGGGCCGCCCGTAGGCCGCGTTCGCCAGCGCTTTAACACTGTAAGCACATTGCTGTGACGCGCAGTAAATGTAACGATCCGATACAATGCGGATATTTTGCAACGCCGGCAGCCCCGCCAGTGCTGGATCGCTTAAAAACCGCTGATGGGCTTCATTGGCGCCGGAAAGATCCACAGTGCGTACCCCCGACACCAAAAAGAAATCAGGGTTCGCCTTTACCACCAATTCTTTGGAAAGCGGATCGCCGTTTTTCAACCCCAACTTCGCTATCCCGTTCTCTATTCTGGCCCGGGTGCAAAGCACATCGTACATGGAGCCGGTGCCGCCGAAATTTTTCATCTGGGACACTAACATCCCCACCGGTTTCGGCCCGGAAAGGGTCGCTAACACCGCGTCAGTTTCCGCTAACTGCCGATCCATCTCGGCAATGATCCGCTCGCCCTCTGTCTCTCGCCGCAGCGCTTTGGCGATGAGGCGGATATTTTCCTTCAACGTCTCCATGGATTTGATCTTGCCGCAGACCAGTACCGGATAGCCAAGCTGTCGATAACTCTCCACATGATCTGCGCTTACCCAGCCGGGTACAATGATGAGATCCGGCTTCGTTTGAATGATCACTTCCAGCGGCACGTTCAAAATTTCCCGCACCTGGGGCGTGATATTCTTCACTTCATCGGCGATGAAAGATACCTCGGGATCGGTATCCCGGATATTCACCGCCGCTAAATACTCCGGCGGCACCAGCCCCAAAAGAATTGTATCATATCCAGGATTCGCCGCCAAGATCCGCCGAGGCGGACGGGGGAGGTATACCTCATTTCCCCGGTCATCCACCACCGTATAGCCTTCCCCCGCCTGCTCTTTCAGCGCGCCGCCGCACCCTGTCAGCAAAACCAGCCAAACCAGAAGCAGTGCCGCCCAAGCGCTTCGCACCCTCAACCCCACCATATTCTTCGCTCCTCGTTCTTAAAAACTACGATCATAAGTGAACATGAAACTCCGGGGCAAAACACGATATTCCATATTATTCAAGGCATCCTCCCGATCTAAAAGATTCCGCAGAGACAGCCGCAACGTATCCTCCGCCGTAGGGCGGTAAGTGAGCGTCAATCCTAAATCGAAACTGTCCGCTAAATGATGATCGGGGCTTTTGGACGATGTACGGGGATAATTATAGTATGCCCATTCTCGCCCAATGTTCGCAAAAAGCCGGGCATCAGCAATAAACTTCGCCTCTTGGAACGTCAACCCTAAATTGAAGATGCATTTCGCCGAATCCTGCTTCCATGCCCCGCTCCGTTCTTTTGATTCGGGATTCTGCCAAGTAAAGCCGATACTTCCCGTCCAGTTTTTGTCCAACCTCTGCTGCGCGTTGACCTCCAATCCCACACTTCGCCATTCAGCCAAATTCGTATAGTAACTGCCCCGGTATGTATGTCCTCCCACTCTCCGCTCGGTAGGGATGGAACCCCATTTGTCCTTGACGTTCATATAGAAGACATCCGCATTAAACGTACGTTTCTCGTCCTCAAATTTATACCCAAACTCATAGGACCACGACGACTGGGGTTTCAGATTGGGATCCGCCTCATATTCAAAAGTCAACTTCGCCTTAAAAAGCTGATTAACCTTTGGCATCTCAAAGGATTTACCGATATTCACATAGTAAGAGGAATTTTTGTTGACTTTATACAGCGCTTGAATCTGGGGCAGTATTTGAAAATCCGACTCGAAGCCTTTGCACTTTCCTACCCAATATTCCCGCACGCCGAAAATCATATTAAAGCGATCGTTAAATTTATGATCATAAGACTGATAAAAGGCGAAGCTATTGCGGGTACTTTCCTGATAATCCAAACTCTGCTGATCCCGAACCATATTTTCCCGCGTGTAAGTGAACCCTAAGACCAAAGAGTCCCGCCCTTCCCATAAGGACAACCTCTTTTGCACATCGAGATCCACATCGTAGCCTTTGAGGATCAGATCCCTATGGTCCTTGGGTGGATACCAGCTTCGGGCATCCAAGCGGTGGTAACCAAGCGCACCCCGCCAGCCGGTATCCCGACTGTCATAGACAAGGCCAAAATTATCATAGGCGCTTTCACAATGCACTTTCCCTTCCGGCTGAAAGACATATCTCCTGTATTTGCCGTTTTGATAGCTATAGCTGCGCTCGGATCGGCTGTAATTGAAGGACAGATCTTTACCCAGATAAGCGTCCAGATAATACCGGGTTCCCTGCTTATCACTGATATTCAATTCGGCAATGCCATTTCCCGTCGAACCGGGACCTTCAATTCTGTTATGATCTTTATTCAAATTACGATGAACGCCAAAATTCACATATCCCGTGTGAATATCCGTCCCCCACTCCCGCTTTTGGTTCCCTGCGCTGACGCTGACATTACCATGAACTCCCTCAGCTTTGCCCGATGGCTTTTTGGTGATGATGTTGATGACGCCGCCCATGGCCTGAGGGCCGTAAAGAACAGAATTTGATCCCTTGACCACTTCAATGCGCTCAATCTCTTCCGGAGGAATATTTGCCAGCGTGGCGACATTCGCAAAATTACAGGGATTACCATTAACTAAAACCAGTGTCCCGGTATCAAGACCGCGTAGGCGAATGGCCGAAAACATTGTGCCGTAATCGCCGCCGTCGTCTTGATACGATAAACTGTCGGCCTGGGTCAGATTGCGAACAGCTTCAAAAGCGCTCAAATATCCCTTCTCCTGAATTTGTTCCCCGCTGATGATCTGCACATTGGCCGGCGCTTCCAGCACGCTTTTTTCCGTACGCGTCGCGGTGACAACGATCTCATCCAGCGAATATTCCTTTAAGTCCTCGCTCGCCTTCTCCGCTGCCTGCGCCAAACACGGATACAAGACGCAAGAGGACAGCGTCAATGCCGTCAAAATCCTTGCTTTCTGCTGTTTGTTCATGGTACATTTCTCCCCAATATAAATTTTCAGCTTTTCGTATCGTGCATTGCCAGTACATTCTGTCTCTCAACAACCAACCTCCTCCACGTTCCCCCTCCGTCACTCCTCGTAGCAGGCGCGGTAAATATCCTCCACACATTCCACGATATGTTGGGAGGACGAGAGCATGTGCTTGTCGGGGATGGGACGAAGACGCTTATTCTTAATAGCTTTGACGGTTTGCAGAGCCGGATCGCTCAGGCACTCCTCGATATACGCCTGTACGTCACCGCCCCGCCAATCCCAATCCGGCAGAAAGATCACGTCGGGATTGATCTTGATGATCTGCTCTTTGGGGAGGAGCTGATTGCCTTGAATATTCACCTGTGCCGCGCCGTTGACCACTCCCGCTAATCGGCAGCAGTCGTCGTAGGCAGTACCTTTGCCGCCGGTGCCGCCGCTCACGGTCAGACGGTAGACCACCACGCGCTCGTTTTGGGGAATCTGCGCCGTCTTGGCTGCGATGATCGACAGCCGCCGCTCCATCTCCGCCACCAAGGCTTCTCCTTTTTCCACCTCGCCCACAATGACCGCCAAATCTCGGATCAGTTTTTTCGATTCCTCTACCTGATGAATGGTTCGGCTGACAAATACCGGCATACCCATTTCCCGCAAGGCGCGCACGAGATCCGGCGACTGAGATTCGGGAATGACGATGAGATCCGGCTGAAGCTTCATCAGATATTCCAGCGTCGCCTGTGCCCGCTCCGGTACTTTTGCCGCCGCTTCGGGAGGAATATTGCTGATGAGAGGATTACTCGCGAACTTGCTAAATGCGGCAATTCTTTCCGTCCCCAAGAGGGCGAAGAGAACATCATCGCCGCGCATGGAAAGCGACACGATCCGCTGCGGCGGCACGGAGAGAATCAGCGCCTGCCCCTCTGCGTCCCGCAGGCCAAAATAGTTCTCGTTTTCCACCTCGCTGAGCCCGTTCTTTTTCACCGCACACCCGGAAAGAAGCAGCAGGATCGACAGGAGAAGGATAGCCGCTGTTCTTTTAGAAAGAATACTCATAACTCAGGAGATAGTTGACGGGCAACACCAGATTATTCCACTTAGTCAACGAATCTTCACGATCCAGGATATTATTAAGTTTGAGGCGTATAGTCTGATTCTGATCGGGCCGATAAACAAAATTTGCATTTAATTGGCTCAAGTTAGGGACATCACTTAAAACTCCATTAATTTTATAACCATTTACTTCTCGATCCGCTAAATACAGCCAGTTGATATTGCCCATGAATTTCCCTCTCGTATAACTCACCCCGGCAATCCCCTGAAAGCGGCTGTTTGCCTGCACCCATAGCCCGCTGGCGCCCCGTGTCTGAGGATTGGAGAAGCTCAACCCTAAATTAAACGACCAATGATCGTCTACCCGGTGGTCGTATTCCATTTCTATACCTGTATTGCGGAAATCATCGACATTGGAAAGATAATCCGTATTCGCCGCCGTCTTCTTCCATTGAAACGCATCCTTGATACGCATGTGATAGAGCGCCGCCTTAAACGAATCGCGACGGCTTACATATTTATAGCCGGTCTCGTAAGTCCATCCCTGCTGCGCTTTCACCTGACTCACATCACCGTCCTTTTTGTTGAAAAACTGATTGATAGGTGCGACTTCGTAGGCTTTGCCGATGTTGATATACCAAGATGAATTATCGCTGAGTTTATAATTCGTCTGGAACTGAGGCAGCAGAATATTTTGAGACTTGGAATAATCATTGATATGTTCTCCCCTTAACCCCAATATCATCGTAAAGCGCGGCGCGATCTGCCAAGCATAGGAAGCATATAGGCTCTCATTGGTGCGGTACGTATTAATGTAGATCGTATATGTTTTGTCATAAGTAGGAATACCATAGAAACTCTCCCGAGAAAAAGTAAATCCCAGGACAAAATCACCTTTTCCTCCCCGTGGCTTCCACTCCTTTTGTATATCCCAAATGATACCATCCATCGTATAGCGCTCACTGGCAGAATGCTTGTTTGATCCGTAAATATATTGATCTGAATAGGAACGCCGCTTATTATACGACAGAACGGAACGTAAGCCACTATTCGCATCCTGATATTCCAAATTAATATTATTACGAGTGTCCCGAATATGATAGTCGATATAATGCCCCCCATTTTGGCTATACCGGGGGCGGTAAAGATTCATATCATTGTATGACCAGTTAAGATTCAGATTCTTGCCCAAATCAGCCGTAATATAAAAAGCGTTTCGTCCACTATTATTTAATCCCCATAACAAAGTGGACTTATTAGACTGATCTGTCAGTCCCCGCATTGATGTATAATCAATTCCACCGATCAAATAACGTTTTAACACAATGCCAACCTGGCCGTTCCCAGTGGAAATAGTATAGTCCTTATTATAGTTTCCATACGAAGCCGCTATCTTTGTCGTCGTGAAGTCACTGCCGCGTTTGGTGATGACGTTCACCGCTCCGCCGATGGCCGCCGCTCCGTAAAGAGCGGAGCTGGCCCCCTTAACTACTTCAATGCGTTGGATGGCTTCGGGCAGAATATGGGTAGTACTATTGTAATTTAGTAAATTCACTGACGCGCCATTGACCATAGCCAACGTTCCCTTACTTAACCCGCGAATGATATGGTTTGTCGCGGTCATAGCGAATTCTAATCCACTATCTCCAGAAGTACTGCTGCTGAACCCCGGCAGCCGCTCCATGGCCTCGTAGCTGTTCGCCGCACCCAAACGCTCCATGTCGGCGGCTGTCACGATCTCTGTCGCTGCTGGGGTGTCCACTTCCCGCTTTTCCGTGCGGCTGGCGGTGACGATGACATCGTCTAAAGAATATTCGGCCAAGGTATCGCCTGCCGCAGGTGCTGCCGCAGCAGCACTTGTCAACGGTGTCAGCGCGCCGCCACTAACCATCAAGAGACTCAACAGAACCCTCTCCGCCAATTTCTTTCTCCCGTAAACTGCCTTCCTCGTTTTCATCAAAGCATGACCTCCTTGAAAAATGATGTACTTTATATTTTGGCTGCAGGGCAACGGACGAATCTTCAGCCCGAAGCGTCGCCGCGGCTTTCCAAATCCCCTTCCAATTCCAAATAGAGGCGCTGCAATTCCTCCTTGACCTCGGCGGCGGGCGACCACATCTTTCGCTTTTCCGCTTCCAAGAGTTTCCCGGCAATGCGCTGTAAGGCCCACGGATTGACCTCACGCATCCACGCCTGCATCTCTTTGTCCAGCGCGTATTTTTCCGCAAAGCCGTCGTACATCCAGTCTGTCATCACCTCGCTGGTGCAGTCCCAAGCGTAGGCGTGGGCGACGATGCCCGCCAAATCGGACGCGCCCTTGTAGCCGTGCTTTTTCATCCCCTCCAAATATTTCGGATTCATGGACTCGCCCCGGTAGACGCGGCGAAATTCCTCGTCCAAGCTCTTCGTCTCCGCCCGCCCCCGATCCGCCGTATCGCCGATGTAGCAGCGCGGCGCTTTTCCCCGCAGGCTGTGCACTGCCGCGTTCATGCCGCCGCAGTAGGCGTTGAAATCGTCGGAGTTGAGAAGATGAATTTCATGGTTATCCATGTTTTTAATGGTGACCTCCACGCCGCTGAGCCTTCGCCGGAAGAGATCCGGCAGGAAATCTCCGGCGTTCTCGCTGCCGTACACATGCGCCCCCCAGCGGACGTAAACGTCGGCAATATCGTGGATGCTTTCCCAGTTCTTCTCCTCAATGAGGTGTCCCACCCCCGCGCCATAGCCGCCCGGCGGGCATCCGAACATGCGGTACATGGCCTGTCTTCGGGCTGTCTCGCCGTCCTCCCCCGCCGCCTCCAGTGCGGCCGTGTCTTCCTCCACATGCTTTCGGATATAGTTCTCCTCGAAGGATTCCGGCAATGCCGCTACCATCTGCACGGCTTTCTCCAACCATTCCACAGCGACGTGCAGCGTATCGCGGAAAAGGCCGCTGATCCGGGCAGTAACGTCGATGCGCGGGCGCTGCAACTCCGCAAGGGGCAGCACTTCCAACCCGATAACCCGACGGCTGCCCCGCTGCCATACGGGACGTACTCCCAAGAGATAGAGGAACTCGGCGATGCACTGCCCGTTGGTTCGCATGTTGGAATCGCTCCACAGCACGATGCCCACGCTCTCGGGATAATGCCCCTCCTCGGCAATGAAGCGCGACACCGCCTGCTCCGCTAACTCCACCCCCAATTCCCAAGCAATGGGGGTCGGCAGCGTATCGGGGCTGACACCGTAGAAATTACGCCCCGTAGGTAAAATGTCGATGCGCCCGCTGGTGGGCGACCCGCCCGGCCCCGGCTCGATATATTCCCCAGCCAGCGCCCGCAGGATATTCGTCATCTCCTGCCGTGTTTTTTCTAAATTGGGCGCGACCACCTCAGCGATAAAGCGCAGCACCTTCCCTAAATCACGCCGGAAATCTTCCGCCGCGTCCTTCGCCCACGCCGTTACACCCGCCGAGGAGAGCAACGCCTCGATGGCCGCCGGAGAAAAATCCCGCTGACGGAGGTACTCAATCCATTCTTCCGCCGTCTGCCAGATCTCATCCAAAAACGTCGCGCCGCTTTTATCCGTTCCCGAAAGGATCTCGCCGCTCTTTTCCTCCAAGGCGTAATAATCGAACCCTTTCGCCTGCGCCATCACCTGCGGCAAAGCGGGAACCGGCTCCTCCCCCGACGCCCCGGCGCTCTCCGTCCGCGTGAGAGCCGAGATGGCCTCGGTGAGGGTCCGCCCTTCCGGCGGCTCCCCTAAAATGTGAAGCCCGGCGCGGATTTCCATGTGCTTGAGCTTGCTCAGATAGGCATGGACGCGAAGAATATAGCTGTCCTCGTCCTCGCCGTCCTTCTTCGGAATGTCCTCCTCCAAATGAAGCGCCGTTACCTTGTCTCGAATGCGCTCCGCCACTACCCCAGCGTTCTCCGGCTGGCTGACCTTAAAGTGGGCATATTCTTCCACCAAAAGCTCTAACTCCGATAATTCATCATAGGTTTCAGCCCGGCTCTGGGGCGGATTCAGATGGCCGATGAGGCAGGCTGCGCCCCGCCGCTTTGCCTGAATTCCCTCCCCCACAATGGTGACATAATAAGGATAGATATCCGGCAAATCCCCCAAGGCCAATTCGGGGTAGCAGAGATGCGACAGACCCGCGTTCTTCCCCGGCAGCCACTCCAAGCTGCCGTGCGTCCCCACATGAACCACCGCGTCCGCCTGCCACTGATCGCGGATCCAGGCATAATACGCCAAATAATGGTGCGGCGGCGGAGAAGCGGGATCGTGGAGAATCTTCGCCTTATCCTCGCCGAATCCCCGGGGCGGCTGCATCGTGATCAGCACATTGCCATTGATGGTACCGGGAACGATGAGATGATCGCCATACAAAAACACCGTCCCCGGCGCCTCGCCCCACGCCGCCGTCAATTCTTTCTGCGTCCGGGGCGCAAAGGAATCGAAGAGCGCAGCATAGTCCTCCTTAGAAACCTGTCCCACGGCCCGCGCCATATCCGTTTCCGTCAAAAAACGCCGGTCGTTCGTAATTCCCGCCAACAATCCTTCCATCAGTTCTTTCCCATCCTCAGGCACATGATCGATGGTATAGCCCGCCGCCTTCATCGCCCGCAGGAGCAGCGCCACGCTGGCGGGCGAATCCAATCCTTGGGCGCTGCCGACGGTAGAATTATCCGGGGGATAATTGTGAAAGATGATGGCGATCTTCTTCGCCGCGTTTTCCTTCCGTCGGAGGCGGCACCACTTCTTCACCTTCGCCGCCAAAAAACGGATGCGCTTTTCCATGGGCTTATAGTACACATATCCCTCGGCGTCCCGCTCCTTGCTGGAAACAGGCACGCCATGGATCACACCGTCAAATTCCGGCTCCACCACGTTGCAGGAAAGCTCCACCGGCGTCAGCCCCATTAGGCTCTCCGTCCATTCGGGATAGGGGCGCAGGAGATTGTATGCTTGCAGCACCGGCACGTTCAGCTTGCGAAAGAAATCCCGATCGTTCTGGCTGCTGACGGTCAGACCCACTTTGAACGTATTGACGATCGCATCTAAGACGCACGCGCCGTGTTCAAAGAAATACCGTTCCCCTAAGCGGCTGATCCCCTCCACCTTCGCCAAGGGATTATCCGCCCACAGGGCAAAGACGGGGATCGGGTACAGCCCTTCCCCGGCCAAATGGCGAATGATGGCGTCAAGGTACGCCGTATCCCGCCAGACCCAGCTCTCCCGCGAAAAAAGCAGGCCCACCGCGTTCTCTCCCTCGCCCCGTGGACGATAGGCCTGATACGCCGCCAAAGAATCGAAAACCTGCTCCGTCCCCGGATCGTATATCCCGCTCCAAGGCAAAGGCGCGGGCGCATCTGCCGTCACCGCCGCACCCAAAAGCTCGTGGGCGATGTACCGCCACAGGCTGCGGTAATTTTTGATGCCCCCGTACTGGAGATATTGCCGCACGGTGTCCCTCTGCTTTTCCGTAATCCCCTGATGATAGGCCCCTTCCTCCGAAGCGCTGCAGAGAAATGCGAAGGGAGCGCCCGTCTTTTCCCGCACCTTGCGGAGGGCCTCCGTCAGGTCCGTCGCGTAGATCGTTCCCTGCCAAAAAACGAATACTGCCGCCGCCTCGGACACCGCCCGCCGCATCTCCGGCGTTAAGGCGCTGGCGGAATCGAAAAGATGGACGCCGCTGGAAATTTCCTCGGGCATCTCCGCCATCTTCCATGCCTTGCGCAACATTTGCCCCTGCCGCTCCACGTTGCAAAAAAGAAGGATTTCCTTCATTTGGCCGCCTCCCATCGATTTGTCTATCGGCAGAATTGTCATCACAGGTTTTTGCTGTGCTTTTTCTTGCCCCGATTCCCTCGCGCCGCACAAAACTCAACGCAGAAAACCATGTAATTTGTGATTAGGGTTGTATTATAAACCGTATAGCTGTCATACAGTCAAGAAAAGAGCCCTCCCGCCTGATAAGGCAAGGGGGCTCTTGTTGACCGAAAGGGTAATCAGAATTTCTGGGTGTAGCTCAGGAGGTAGTTGATCCCCGGGGTGTACCACGCGGAAGAGGAATGCATGGTATTATCCCGGCGGTTCAGGAGATTGTCCACGGTCAGTTTAATCTCGCTCCAAGCATCCGGCGTATATCCTAACGTCAACGTTGTCAAGAGATACGGCTTCGTTTGATACGAATGTTCATCCGAAGGCGTCTGGACGCGATCTGCCAAATAGGAGAAGGTCAGCGCCGCCTTCATCTTATTCCGCTGGTAGTTCATTCCGCCAACCAACTGGATCTTCCCAAACTTTCGATCCCAATACCTTTTCTCCGTACCTTTCACTTCCGGGTTTTGCAGCGTCAGACCATAATTGTAGGAAAAACCATTCTTCCCTGTGATATCGCAGGAAAATTCAAAGCCGGTATTGCGAAAATCCTGATTCGTGTACTTCCACCCCAAGGAAGGTGAGCCTTTCTTTTTGACACTGGCCGAAATATTATCTTTAATATCCTGATGGAAGAGGGCCGCCTTCCATGTATGACCGCCGCTGACACGCTTCCAACCGATCTCATAATTGATCCCCTTCTGAGGTTTGAGATCAGGATTGGCATACCCGGTAGCACTGGACGGAAACATCTGACCGAACTGGGGCATGATGAAGGACTGGGAGATGTTCAGGTAGAGGTTATTGTCTTTGTCCAGCTTGTGGATGAACTGGCCGGACGCACTGAAATCACTGTAGTTCATATTCCTCGTCGTACCGCTGGTCCATGTCTCCCGCGCGCCTAAGATGAAGCTGTTCTTATCGTCGATCTTCTGATCCCACTGCCCGAAAACACCCCATTGATTGCGCTGGGAGTTTCTGACGGCGTCCCCTTTCGTCGTGACCGTCGGTAGCGCATCGTATATTTCATGTTTGCCGGCAAGGCCGAAGATCAGGCTGGCCTTCTCGCCTATCTTCCACTCATGCTGTCCGTCAAAGCCGTAGGAAATATGTTTTTCCCTGGTATTGTAAGGTGAATTTGATCTTCCCATAGCAGTGTCGAGCCATGAAAAACCGTCGGATTCGATCGTGCTGACATTATAGTAAAGGCTGCCTTCCCACGCCTTATCCCGATAATTGACCTGCACCGTATCGCGAATCGTCGTTATATCTCGATATTGGAACTGATCGCCTACTTTAGGATGACTGATTAAAGCTGCGCCCCGCGCTGTAAGCGTTTTAACGAATTTATCATACGTCGATTCCGTTTCATAATGCCCATAAGTAACATTAAACCGCTTATTCGCCTGCCATGTGAATCCTAAACTCTCATTTTTGATATCCCGAACATTGTAGCTATATGTTCCCAACAGTCTGCCGGGTTTATCTCGTATGTCACTTTCCGTCATATCATTTTGATGATTCCATTTATTTACGTCATAAAAAGCGGTGATGGATTGTTCGCCTTCCTTGGCCCCTACGTTGACATGATACTTCTGTTGCCCGTAATTGCCGAAGCCCACCGTCCAGTTATTGTCCGGGCCTTTTTTCGTAATGATGTTAATGACGCCTGCCATGGCTTCGCTGCCGTAGAGAACGGAACCGCCGCCCTTGACAATCTCTACCTTCTCAATGGAATCGGCCGGGATCTCCTGCAGATTATAGAGGCCACGTCCAGAAATCGGATTGCCATTGATCATCACCAAGGTACCATTATCGATGCCGCGAATGGTAGCCTTGTTGATCATCGTTCCCATAGAGGTTCCCAACGGGCCAAAGGAAGCGAAGGAAACGCCGTTGACCTTCTGGATCACTTGGGCCGCGTTTTGGGCGCCGCCGCGCTCGATCTCTTCCCGGGTAATGACGTCCGTAGACATGGGCACATCCACGTCCCGCTTCTCCGTCCGCGTGGCGGTAACCACGATCTCATCAAGGCTGTATTCCTCCAAAGCTCCCGCTTGTCCCCCCCCAGAGGACACGGGGGCCGCTTCCGTCACCGGCAGACTCACCGTCAGCGCCGACAGCGCCACAGCGGTTAAAATGATATTTTTCTTGCGTGTTGTCATGCTTTCTTTCACTCCCATTCCCATTTTTACCGAAGCGTGCCCAAGAAGCCCACGCCTCTTCATGAAAAGATATACGAATACGAATTATACTATAAACGATATAGTGGTCATACGGTCAAGGAAAATCACCGCCGGCATGCCCCCAGCAGAAAATTTCCTTAAAGTTTCTCGGCGGCCGTCAAACGCTGCTCATAAAAAAACACCCTCTTCCGAGGGCGCCGCGACGCTGACAAAAGTGGGATGCACGCCAAATACGCACTGCCGCTACCGTTCCCATCCCAACGCCCGGCGCTGAGTACGAACTTTTTCCTCCCATTCATGGAAAGAAGCAGGGAGAAATTCATGCACCAAATAGTCGGGGCGCACCGCATCAACGATGCGCCGGACGGCGGCGGTGGTAAAGGGACGGTGCCAATCGACCCGGGTGACATAGCCCATGATCTCACTGGTCTCTGCCGGCCAACGTTCACCTTGGTGCGCCTCCCTCATCGCCCGAACATAAGCGCCCGACAAGGATTGATGAAGGTGGAGGCCGTAGACTTTCTCCTTCAGGCTGCCCAATGCCTCATAGGCGGCCACAACGAAATCCGCACCCTCTTGTTCGTTGATAAGATCAAGATCCGTACACATGAGATGTCCCGTATCCAGCATGAAGCCGCAATTGGGGTGCTTCGATCGGGTTACTAAACGCTCCGCTAAATCCGGCCGCCGAAAGGTCAGCCCCGGCCACCAGAGATTTTCAAAGAGAAGCCGGCAATCCGCCGGAATCTCCTTCGCCAAGGCCGCTATCAATTCCAGCGTCGCGTCGATGACCTCTTCGTCGGTGATGGTCATAAACGACCGGGCCGACAGCTCGCTCATGGGGGCCTCGGAAACGTGGAGAACGAGATACTCGGCCCCGGCGGCAACCGCGCTCTGGATATTCGCCCGCCACACTTCTACCCAGTCCTCCACGCGAAGGGACCCGAAGGTTTTCCTTACAGCCGCGTCATCGCCGTAATCCCGTGTCATTTTCGCCGCGTCCTGCCGCCAGAAGCTGACCCACGCCGGCCAGAAACGAAGATGAACGCCATGAACGAGTGCTGCGGGAAAAAAGCTCTCATCCCGCGGCCCGTAAAGAAAAAGTTCCAGCCCGTCCAGATGGTGACGGGCTAAGAAATCCTCCAATGCCGCCTTGTCTCCCCCTAAAAGGGTTTTCACCTCATGGGGAATATTCGAAAGGTTGACCAATTCGAGCATGAAGTATCCCCTCCTCGATACGCGCTGCTCCCGTCATATAGCCGAAACCTGCCAAAGCGCATTTTACTTACTCATTATAGCGCCGATAGACGGCCACGGCAATCGCTAAGAATATAAGCCCCAGTGTCAGGAGGAGAACAGCCTCCCAAAAGAGATCCGGCGTAAAAACAGGACTTCGCATAAGGCGGTTAAGCGCTCCCACGGGGAAGAGCATGACGACGTACTGGATGGATTGAGGCAGATTCTCCACGGGAAAAAAAGACCCGCCGAAAAACGTCATGGGCATAATGAAAAAATTATTCACGAAAGCTACGTCGTCAGGCATTTTCACTAAGAGGCCTACGATGCACCCCAAGGCGCCGAAGCAAAACGACCCCAACACTCCGCCGATGAGAATGGAGAGCGTCAGATGCCCCGCATCGAAAACCAGCCACGCCATGAGAAAGATGAGGCCGCCGAAGAACAGCCCCCGCACTACCCCTGCCATCACGATCCCTAACATGACCTCGAAGGGCCGAACGGGGGATAGGACCACGCTCTGAAACACATGATAATACATCTTCCCCACGCTGATGGAGTTGGCCGTCTGCTGAAAGGCGTTGAGCATGATGGTGATGGCGACGATGCCCCCGGCCAAAAAAGGGAGATAGCCCCCGGGGACATCCACGCGCCCGCCGAGACCGAAGCCAAAAGCGAAAAGGTAAATGAAGGGGGCGATGATGCTAGAAAACACATGACCCAGACGTCCGATCTTCTTATACATGGTCAGCCATTCCCGATAAAAAACCGCGTACCAACCCATGTCACACCCCCTCTCCCCGGGCCAGCCGGATGAAGAGATTCTCTAAATCCTGCGCGTCGCAGCCAATGCGCCGCTGGAGGTTTTCCTTCGTATCGGAAAGGACGATCTCCCCGGCGCGAAAGATGGCGATGGCGTCGCAGAGCCGCTCTGCTTCCTCCATGTAGTGGGTAGTGAAGATGAGGGTCTTACCCGCCGTGCGCAGATCATCAATGATGTCCCAGATCACCGCCCGCACATCGGGATCGAGGCCCACTGTCGGCTCGTCCAAGAGAATGAGTTCCGGATCCGGCATGAGGCTGCGGGCGATGAGGACGCGCCGCATCATCCCGCCGGAAAGGGAGCGCACCGTCTTTTTTCGCATATCCTGAAGCTGAAACCGCAGGATGGTCTCCTCCACCCGCGCCGCTAAATTTTCCACACCGAAGAGCATTCCGTAAACCTTTAAGGTCTCCTCCACGGTAAACTCCCGATCTAAATTATTTTCTTGGGGAATAAGCCCCACGCGCCTCTTCAGGGCGGGAGACCGATCCCCCGTGGCGTCTTCGCCGAAGAGAAACAGCTTCCCCGAGGATGGCTTGCCCAATCCGGCCATCACCTTCATCAGGGTGGTCTTTCCCGCGCCATTCGGCCCTAAAAGGCCAAAAACGCCGCCGCAGGGGACTTTCAGATTCAAGGGCTTAATAACCGTATGACGGTCATACACTTTGGTGAGTTCGATGGTCTCAATCGCTAAATGTTCCGCTTCCCTCATGGCGTCACCGTGAGAGATCGTGGGCTTTGTGCCGCAGGAGGTAGAGGAAATACGGCGTGCCCAAAAGGGCCGTCATGATGCCGACCCGCACCTCCATGGGGGGAACGATGACCCGGCCGATGGTATCGCAGAGAACGAGGAAGATTCCCCCTGCCAACACGGCCGCAGGAAGGAGACGCCGATGATCCGGCCCCACCACGAGGCGCATCATGTGCGGCACCACGAGGCCAACAAAGCCGATATTCCCGCTGATGCAGACCCCCGTCGCCGTCACCAGTGAAGCTAACGTCAAAAGCCCCAGCCGGTAGCGAGCCACGGGCATCCCCACCGCTCGGGCCTCCACTTCGCCTAAAACTAAAATATTGAGATGACGCGCCATGAGCAGCATGACTAAAATACCCAGGCAAATGGGGCCTACCCCCATAAAGACATGTTCCCAGCGGCGATAATCAAGGCCGCCGATGGTCCAGAAAAGATATTCCTGCAATTTCTGTTCATTGATGACGGTAAGGAGCCCGGCGGTAATGGCCCCCAAGAGCATCCCCACCACGACTCCGGCCAAGAGCAGGGTCATGACGGGGATCTTGCCGTGGCGCATAGCCAAAAATACCGTCAGCGTCACCGCCAAAAGGGATCCGACAAGGGCAAAGATCGGCATGGCAAACATCGTCGTCTCGGAAAAACCGAAGGCAATGGCCACCACCGCTCCTACTGCCGCACCGCTCGACACGCCGATGATGCCGGGATCGGCCAAAGGGTTGCTGAAGATGCCCTGCATGACTGTGCCCGACGCCCCTAATCCCGCCCCTACCATAAGTCCCACTAAGGTGCGGGGCAGCCGGATGTGCCACAGCACTGCCTGCTGCTCCGGCGTCACCACGACATCGGAAAAAAAGGGCAGTCCCACCGTCTGGCAGAGAAGCGCCACGACATTGCGAAAGGGAATATCGATCTGCCCCCAAGACAGGGATAAGAGGGATACCGCTAAAAATGCCGCCGCCATCAAGACGGTAAAGGCCGGCAGTGACAGTTTTTTCAAAGTGATCATAGTCTCTCCTTTCGGCCGTCGCGGATCATCTGCAAAACCGCGTCATTCCACAAACATTCCTGCACATAACCCGCCCCCCGCAGCCCCATGAAGGGAAGTTCCGTCAAGCGGATATGCTCCTCCACCGGGTTCGCGACGGGAAAAAACTGCACCTCTTTGCGTCCCGCTCGCCGCAGGAGCTGGTTCTCACTGCTGCTTCCCAAAAGGAGACCGGAGGAAAGACGCCCCAAGACCGCTTCCACCTGGCCGGCGGCCTCGGCGGGACAGACCGCGTCCACCAAATCCCCCATGTCCGGCGCGATGGCACCAAAACGCGGCTGCTGGACGATCACCGTCAGACGCCCCATATCGGCCCACTCCCCCCGCAGAGCCGCCGCCAATCCAAAGGCGGTAGAAGGCGGCGCGGCCACCACCGCTTCCTCAAACCACAGCTCGCCCCAAACCATCTTGAACTCGTTGAGGAAGAGAAAGAGCCGATCCCGCTCCTTATCGCAGACCGAAAGGGCCACGTCTAACTTTTTTCCGGGCAGCGCCGTCCCCACGGCTTCCAGCCACGCGCGGGTTCCGGCCACGCCGTAGGGAAGCCGCGGCGTGATAAAGGGGATCTGATAGTCCTTTTCCAGACGTTCCGCCAGCGGCCGCCCCAATTCTTCATGTACCACGATGTTAAGCGCCGCCTGGGTGAGCCGCGACAGCCCCGCCGCTTCCGTGCCGCCGCCGGGACAGGCGTTTACCTCATAACCGGCCAAGTTCAGGAGGCGTTCCAACTCCCGCTGGTCGTTCATCCCGTTGCAGTACCCCGGCGTCAGCCCCAAAAGATTCACCCGCCGCCACGAAGTATCCGGCATGGGAGGCGGCGACAGCACATCAAGTACGGCCGCCGCCGCTTTGGCATAGCCTTCGGCAAATCCGCCGGTAAGCCCGCCGCTGTCAAAGACCACCACTGGGCAGCCAATCCCCATCTCCCGGGCGATCCCCGCCATATCATCGCCGATGAGGCTGGCGGAGCAATTGCTCTCAATGCAGAGGAGCGCCGGAGGCTTTTCTACATAAGGGGCCAATGTGTCCCGCAGATACTCTTCCGTGCCGAAAACAATGGCCTCGTTGTCCAGCTGCGTGCAGACCATCCGCTGAGAAAGGAGCGGCTGACTGTCTTCCAAGTGGCGCATAGCGTAAAAATAACACCACATGGGACCGTTCACCACGATGGCCGCGTCTGGAATCCCGGCGAAGAACGCCGCCGCCCCCGCCAAGGCACAGGTATCAGCATGCCAGCAGACATCGCTGAAATGATCCGTTTTACGCATAGATCAGACCTCCCCGGCTCAACTGGCGATGTTGAATCCGTTCCATCGCCCGCAGGATATCTCCCTCGCTCTTCCAACCCGCACCGGAGAGAAAAGGCAGATAGACCTGCCGCACGTCGGACCGCAGGAGTTCATGGGTCGTCAACACATAGTCCGCCATCCCCACCGCCCGTTCAAAATTCTCCCCCGCCAAGAGAGGTGCGGACGTGCACCGACGCACCTCGCGGAGAATTTTCTCCCGTTCCTCGTCGCTGTAGCAATCGAAGAGCTGCACTCCCAAAAGCTCCACCCCTAATTGGTCAAGAAGAAAAAACAACTCGTCCGGCTGAAAATACTGCGCCATCCGCCCGGCGCAGAAGACAGTTTTCGTCCCCGCCAAGCTTTTACGCCCCGCAGCAATGGCCGCTTCAAAGGCCGCTTCCTCGGCGGCGACAGCCCGATCCGCGGCTGCTGTGTCGCCAGTGACCTCGCCCAAGCGCCGCAGCCAAGCCAACGTCTTTTGAAAGCCGATGGGGTAAATGTCGCCTAACACCGGCATGTCAAAGCGCCGCCCGATTTCTTCCGCCAATTCGATGAGCATTTTCTGCCGAGAATCCTCAGCGCGGCGTCCCAAAACGATAATCAGCGATGCGGAAGACGCCTTTTCCAGCGCATCCAGCGAGAGGAAGGAAGGAAAGTGTGCCGTGATCCGAAGGGAAAAATGCGTCAGCAGTTTGGAAAGCGTCTGCACATATTCGCCGTAAATGCCGCCGCAGTCTCCCACTAACATCACCGTCCCCGGCTCCTTCGGCTGGGACTTCATGAAGCGGTCGGCAAGAAGCCGGGCAGCATCAATATAGCCCTTAAAATATTCGCCGTCCAAAAAACCGTGCGCCGTAACCGCCATCACGGGAATGCCCATCTCCTCCTCCATCTCCGCCGCCACCGCCTCCGTATCGTCGCCGATGACGCCCGACACGCAGGAATTGGCGATAAAGATCGCCCGGGGATGATATGTTTCCACCGCATAGCGGATGGTGCGACGCAGGCGGTTCTCCCCGCCGAATACAGCTTCATCCTCTTCCAGATCTGTGGAAAGGAGCGGCGTCGTCTGGAGCTGACACTCACCCAGCGCTGTCGTCAGATTGCGGTAGTAAGAATTAATATCCATGCGCCGGGCCACATGCGCGCAGGCGCGCGGGCTGTGAAAGATCACCACCGCTCCCTCGACGTAGGAAACGGCTCGCCACACGCCGGGCATACTGCAGCTGCACGCATTGCGGCGCTTCATGACCCGCTTCGCTTCAATTCCCATAGCGTTCCACCATTTCTTCCAACGCTTCAAACGCCATGGGCTGCGGGATCACCAACTGCGTATTCTCGTCAATGGCCGAGGCCAACCGGCGATACACCTCTGCTTGGGGCGACTGGGGTGCGTATTCCAGCACAGTCTGCCGATGAATCTCCGCGTCGTGTACCACAGCTTCCCGAGGAATGAAGACAATAAGCTGTGTTCCTAACTTTTCCGCAAAAGCCCGAAGCAGTTCTTCCTCGTGTGCCACCTTGCGGCTGTTGCCGATGATGCCCCCTAACTTCACCCGGCCCCGGGACGCGAATTTACGAATGCCCTTGGCGATGTTATTCGCCGCGTAGAGGGACATCAGTTCTCCGGAGGATACGATGTAGATTTCCTCGGCATACCCTTCCCGGATCGGCACGGCAAACCCGCCGCAGACCACATCTCCCAAGACGTCGTATAGCACCAAATCCGTATCGCCTAACGCCTCAAGCTGGCGTACCTTCTCCAGCGCCACAATGATGCCGCGCCCGGCGCAGCCCACCCCCGGCTCGGGGCCTCCGGCCTCAATACAGCGGATGCCGTTGTAGCCGATGTTGACGATCTCGTCGGCCTCAATGTCGCCGCCCTTGCGCTCCCTTTCTAAATCTAATACCGTATGACGGCAGATATGCCCTAACAGAAGCCGCGTGGAATCATTCTTCGGATCGCAGCCGATCTGACAGACCTTTTTCCCCATTTGGCTAAAGGCCGCCGACACGTTGGACGCCGTGGTGGATTTTCCGATGCCGCCCTTGCCGTAAAACGCAATTTTCTTCATCTTGTCCCGATTCCTCCCTCAGGCCCGTAAAGCCTCTACGATGCGCAGTACCCGCTCCGATGACAGCCGCTTTAAGGTATAATAGCCCGCTCCCATCTTCTTCGCGATCTCTCGGGCGATGCCTAACTTCAAAAAATCGTTTTCCGTATCCAGCACCACTGACATCACTTTCGTCCGGCTGAATTTTTCCGCCGCCTCCAAGGCCCGAGCCACGGGATCATCCCCGGCGTAGGTCGCGTTGGCCCGGCCATCGGTGATGAGAACTACCGCCGTCTGCTGTCCTTTATCCCGCTGCGATAGACCGTATATCATGGAGAGGGCACTTTCCAGCCCCTCCGCCAGCGGCGTCTTTCCCCCGGTGGGCAGTTCCCGCAGCATCTTTTCCGCCAAGTCTACGCTCCGGGTCACGGGGAGAAGCACCTCCGCCCGATCCCGGCGGAAGGCGATCATGCCCACCCGATCCCGCTTCTGATAGGCTTCCTTCAACAGGGACAAAATGACGCCCTTCACCGTCTTCATGCGCTCCTGCGCACCCATGGAGCCGCTGGCGTCCACTAAGAAAATAATATTCGCCCCGATGTGCTTCTCCCGCACCCGGGAACGGTAGTCCTCGGGGCGAATGATGACCGCCTGGGCGCCCTGACGGCTCCTTTGATAAGGCGCCGCTGCCCGAAGCGTCGCGTCAAACGCCAAATCCAGCCCCCGCTGGGGGCGGGGCATCTCGGCGCGGACATAGCGTCCCATGCGGCTGTCCGTGCGGGTTAGGCTGCGTTTCCCGCTACCCTCGCGCTTCTCGTGTTCCCATTGGGGCGGATGTTCGATAGCCAAGCGGGGCGCGAGCAGACTCTCCAAGGCCGAAAAGACCTGATCCATATTTCCCGCTGCCTCTTCCGGCGGTTCCTGCTCCTCCTCGCCGGATTCCGACGGCGGTTCTTCCCCCTCATCCGGGGAGGTGCTCTCTTCTTCCGCCGTATCGCCTTTGTCTCCTTCCGGCGTGCCCTCATTCTCTTCAGGAGCGTCATTCTCCGCCGTATCGTCTGTATTGTCGGCCTCTTCCGAAGATTCTTCGCCCTGCGTCTGCGGCTCCTCGGCTTCAGGTGACTGACTCTGAGGCGGCTGCCCCATGCGATGGGGCAGCACAAACATAGCCGCAGCCTCAATGTCCTGGGGCATGACATAGCGCCGTCCCGCTAAAGCCGCAACAGCGCGGGCCGCCTCCAAGAGGTAGAGATCTGCCCGATTGCCCCGGCAGTAAGCGCGAGCGCAGTATTGAGCTGTAAGCTCTAACATAGCCTCCGACGCCTCCACCTCGGGCAGGATAGCCCTCGCCGAAGCGATCTGATCGGCCAGTGCCGCATCCTTCGCCGCATATTGTTCACGAAACGCCGCACTATCCGCTTCAAAGGTCATCACCCGGCGCACGATCTCTTCCCGCGCCGTTTTGTCCCCGTTATTTTCGAGAGCCACGAACATGCCGAAACGATCCAAAGTGGAAGAAGACAGCGTCCCCTCCTCCGGGTTCATGGTGCCCACCGCCGTGTAGCTGACTTCTTCCCGATAGCTGACCCCGTCCCGCTGTAAATCAAAGAAACCGTTGGCTGCGCTGTCTAAGACCGCCGTCAAAAAATCTGGCCGCAAAAGATTCACTTCGTCCATGTAAAGGACGGTGCCCGCCGCCCGAAAGAGAAGGCCCGGCCGCAGCCGACGCTCCCCGGTGGCCAGCGCCGCCTCCATGTCGATGCTGCCGAAAACCATATCGTCCGTCGCCCCGATGGGAAGTTCCACCATGCACCCTGCCGCCGTAAAAGGGGCCGCTGCCCGCACTAACGTGGACTTCGCCGTCCCCTTTGGCCCGGAAATCAATAGGCCGCCGGCCGCCGGATTCACCAGCGCGATGGTCAGCGCCTGCTTCGCCGCCTCCTGCCCCACAATGGCGGAAAAAGGAAAGACCCGCCGCTCCATACCTTCGCCCCTTTATGCCAATAGTTTTTCCACTTGCGTCCAATCCAGCTCGCCGTCTTCAAAGGGACGGCGGCGCATCCGATGGGGAAGCGCCAGGTGAGCTGCAGCCTTTAGATCTTCTTCCGTCACTTCCGCCCGTTCAAAGAAAGCCGCGTGGGTCAAGGCTGTCTTGATGACGGTGATGTCTGCCCGATGGCCGTCCACCCCTAAGGCAATGGACATATCCGCCACCTTCCCCAAGATCGCCTCGCTGACCGTCACCTCATCCAAACGGCTTTGCGCCGCGGTGATCCGTGCCGCTAATTTCGTCTGCTCCGCCGCGTACGTATCGCAGAAAGCGTCCGCATCCTTTTCGTAGGCCAGCCGCCGCCGGATGACTTCGACCCGATCTTTTGCCTCATGCTCACCGATAACGGTCACGGACAAGGCGAAGCGATCCAACAGCTGAGGCCGAATATCTCCCTCTTCCGGGTTCATGGTGCCTACCAAAACGAACCGGGCGGGATGGGCGTAGGAAACACCCTCCCGTTCCACCGTATTGACCCCCATGGCTGCGGAGTCTAAAAGAACGTCCACGATGTGATCTTCCAAGAGATTGATCTCGTCCACGTAGAGGATATTGCGGTTCGCATCAGCCAAGATTCCCGGCTCAAAGCGCTTCTTTCCCTGCTGGATGGCCGCTTCAATGTCAAGGGTCCCCACCACGCGATCCTCCGTAGCGCTCACCGGCAGCTCAATGACCCGCATGGTGATGTCTTCTTGAGGCAGTTCCCCCGCCGCCCTCAACTTTTCCCGACAATCGTCGCAGAGAAGATTCGAATTCGCCGGGTCGCAGTGATAGCGACAATCTGACGCCGCCTTCATCGCCGGGAGCAGCGCCGCCAGCGCCCGCACCGCCGTAGATTTCGCCGTTCCCTTCTCCCCCTTGATGAGGACGCCTCCTAACGACGGATTAATCACGTTGAGGATCAGAGCAAGCTTCATTTCCTCCTGCCCCACAATCGCCGTAAACGGATAAACAGCCTTACGCTTCATGAATGATACTGCCCCTTTCTCGTCCTTTTCGGTACACCTTTTCACCTTTTCTATCAGCCAGACGTTCAAAACTCCTGTAAAAATCGAATAAATTCCTCGCTTACCTCGATGGCTTCCGCCCCTTGAGACGAAGCTAAGTGATCCGTGACCCACTGCATTTGCTCCCGCGTTTGATGCTGTGAATCGTAGTCCTCCGATTCTTCGTAGTCCAGCCGGTCCTTCAGGAGGGCCAATACGTCTAAGCACTTTTCCTGAAAGCCTTGCACATCACGGATGACCATGCGCTTTTTCTCCTTCCCACCCCAAATGGCGACGGTCTCATTCCGCCACCGTAAGGTGACGATCCGGCGGTTGGTTAAATTCCTCACCGTAGAGAACCCGCGCCGCCTCCTGTATGCCGAAGACGACGTTCTGAGAAATGTTATAGATATAGCGTGCCCACGGGTAACGCAGATGATTTTCCCGCACCGCCTTCATGCCGCTCAGCGACGGATCGCTCATGTACTCCGCCCCGTAAATTTCTTCCTTCGTCCGAGGATCATGGTAAGACGGCAAAAAGATGTAATCGGGATTGCAGGCGACAAATTGCTCCTTTGTCATAGCCTGCCCCTGTCGATTCCCGGCCAAAGCTTTGGCGTTCTCTCCCCCTGCCGCCCGAATGATCTCATCGAACACGCAACCCGCGCCGCCGTAGCCTGGCATGATAGACACCAAGGCCACAGTCTTTCCCTTCTTTTCCGCCGGCACGCGGGCGATGCGTTGCTGAATGGCCGTCAATTCTTCATCCATGCGGTTGACTAACTTTTCTCCCCGCTCGATTTCGCCTAAACTGGCAGCAATCAGCCGAATGGTGGCACGGACCTCCTCGATGCTGCGCGGCGTGCGGGAGACGACCACCGGGATACCTAAATCACGCAGGGCCTGCACTTTATCCATGGAGATCCAGTCCTGCACGATGACGAGATCGGGCTGAAGCGCCGCCACCCGTTCCACCGCCGGATTACGCTCGATGGTATTCGGCACCTGCCGGGCCAAAGCCGCTACATTGGATCGGGCCGGATCCATAAAATCCTGATTAACAGCGATCATCCGCTCCGGCTTTACCAATCCCAACACCACCTCGTCCGCCCCGGTGGTGAAGGTCAACACCCGCTTCGGCTTGGCAGAAAACTGGACGGTATCCCCGCGAATGTCCACCACTTCGTAGGCCGTATTATCCTTCGGCTGCTCCGCCGCCGGTTTGCCACAAGACGCCGCCAACAGCCCAAAAAGAAGCAGTCCCATCAGCGCTAAACTGCGTCCCATCCTGCCCATTCCCATTCTCCTTCCGTTGTTCCAACCACGACACCGCTTCCCTTATCCTTCGGCGCGTTCCTCCAATTCCCCTTCCATCTCCATGTAGAGCCGTGTCAGCGCCTCTTTAGTTTCCGGCTGTGCCTGCCACAATTCACGCTTCTCCGCTTCCAATAGGATCGCTGCCATGCGCTGCAAGGCCCATGGGTTGACATCCTTCATCCATTCCTGCATCGCCGGGTCGAGAGCGTACTTTTCCGCGTACTTTTCGTACATCCAATCCTCCATGACCTTGCTGGTAGCATCCCACTGATAGCTGTGGGCGAGGGTGTTCGCTAAATCCAACGCCCCCTTGTACCCATGCTTTTTCATTCCCTCGATGAATTTCGGATTCATGCACTCGCCGCGGAAAACCCGCTTTGCTTCCTCCTGCACTGTCCGCACCTTGACCCGCTTGCGGTCAGTACTGTCCCCGCTGTAAGAGTGGGGCGCTTTTCCAGAGATGGATCGGACGGTGGCAATCATGCCGCCGTGATAAGCGTTGTAATCGTCCGAGCTGAACATATTCGTTTCCCGGTTATCTTCATTTTTGATGGTTACATCCAACGCGCCCATACGCCGCCGAAAAATCTCCGGCTCATAGTCCCCGGGGAGCGCGTCGCCGCCATAAGCGGTGCCGGACCATCGCGTGTAAACTGCCGCGATGTCATCTATCGTCTCCCACGCCTTCGACTCCAAGAGAGCCCCTACCCCAGCCCCGTAAGCCCCGGGCGGATCGCCGAAAATTCGGTACGACGCTTTCTGCCACGCGGTCTCCGCCGTCTGTCCCTCGCCTTCAAGCCACGCGGCATCCGCCTTAACGTGCTTGCGAACGTAGTTATCCTCGTCCGCCTCCTCCAATGCGCTGACAATTTTTACCGCCTCGTCCAGCCAATGGATGGCGTTGGGCATACTGTCCCGAAAGAGGCCGCTGATCCGTCCCGTCACGTCGATGCGCGGCCGCTTTAATTCCTCCAGCGGAATGACCTCCAGCCCCACGACCCGCTGCGACGGACGCTGCCATACGGGACGCACCCCCATGAGGTAAAGGAACTCCGCCACGCACTGGCCGTGGCTGCGCATGTTGGCGCCTGCCCAGAGGACAATGCCGCAGGCCTCAGGATAACAGCCCTCGTCGGCGATATATTGCGACACCACCTCGTCCCCTAAGCGTTTCCCCAATTCCCAGGCCGCCGGGGTAGGAAGCAGTCGGGGATCGACGCCGTAGAAATTGCGCCCGGTGGGGAGAAGATCGGCCCCGCCGCTCGACGGCGCCCCCGCCGAACTCGGCTCAATGTACCCCCCGGAGAGAGCCCGCAGCGTATTCGTCAATTCCTCCGTCGTTCGCCGCAGATTCGGCACGATGGTCTCGCAAATGTAATCCAACACCTGCCCCAAACGCTGCCGTCCTGTTTCCGACAGGGACGCAGCTTCCGGCTGCGCCAGCGCCTCCCGCACCGCCGCGGGATCGTAGTCCCGCGCCGCTAAGAACGTGATGAGCCGGTGTCCTTCCTCTCCCAACGCGTCCAACTTCATCCCGTACGTCAGGCCTTCCGGTGTCAGGCGGCTGCTGTCGGCCAAAAGTTCATCATAGCTGTACCCCGCCTCCGTCGCCAACAGCTGGACGAGGGACGGCACGTCGCCGTTGTCGAGGCGCACCAATGCTTCGACGTATTCCGAGAGACCGTCGCCCTCCGGAGGCTGCCCCATGATGTGAAGCCCTGTGCGGATCTGCATGTTCTTGATATCCGTCACATAATTGTGCAGCCGCCCCACGTAATCATCAAAATCATCGCCCTCCGCGATGTCGTCGCCGAAATTGCAGGCCGCCGCCTTCTCCCGGACGATTTCTTTTACGGTATCCAAATTCTCCGGCTGCGTCTGGCGGAAGTGGACGTACTCATCCAGTGCCTGCTCCAATTCCTGCAATTCCTCGTAACTTCCCGAAAGCTGCATGGGCGGCGACAGATGGCTGATAAGGCAAGCCGCCCCCCGGCGCTTGGCCTGTATTCCCTCTCCTACGATCGTCATCCAATAAGGGTAAACATCCGGCAGATCGCCCAGAGAAATATCGGGATAACAGGAGTCCGAAAGCGCCGTCCCCTTCCCTGGCAGCCATTCCAAAGATCCGTGAGTGCCGATATGCACCACTGCGTCCGCCTGCCAGATATCCCGCAGCCAGTGATAAAAGCCGATGTAGTGATGGGTCGGCGCGGCCGCCGGATCGTGGAGAATCTTCCCCGGATCTTCCCCAAAGCCCCGAGGTGGCTGCACAGTGATAAAAACGTTGCCGTTCAGCGTTCCGGGAATGAGAAGTTCTCCCTCGTAGTTAAACACGTCCCCCGGCGCGTCTCCCCAATCTGCGGTGAGCTGCGTCCGCACCTTTTCCGGCAGTTTCGTGAAAAACCGCGCGTACTGCTCCGCCGTCAGATGTCCGTAAGCATCCTTGATCTGCGCCGCGCTGATGAAGCGGCGGTCATTGGTGGCGTTGTCCGTTAAGAGCTTCATGAAGGCTTTACTGTCCTCAGGGATCGTCTCCACGGTATACCCGACGTCGCGCATTTTTTCCAGCAAACGGCGCACGCTCTCCGGCGAATCGAGCCCCGCCGCACTGCCGATATTGGAATTTGTGGGCGGATAATTGTGAAACACGATGGCGATCTTTTTCTCTTGATTCGGCTTCTTCCCTAAAAGCGCCCACTTCTTCGCCTTGGCCGCCAGCCGCACCATACGCTCCTCCATGAGCTGCCACGTCACGTCTCCCACATCGTCCTTCACCCGCGCGGCGATGGGAACGCTATGAATGACCCCGTCAAACTCCGGCAGACTCACCGCAATGGAAACTTCCATGGGATTGAGGCCCGCCGGGGACGCTTCCCACTCCGCCCGCTCCCCCAGCACTGTATAGGCTTCCAAAAGCGGTACATCAAGGCGCATCCACTCCTCAATCGACGTTCCCGCAGCCTTGAGGGAAAACTTCATCGTGTTGATGATCACATCCACCAACCGCGTCTTTCCACGGAAGAAATAGCGGTTTACCGCGTCCATCAGGGTCGGCGAATCGAGATCTTCGCTGCGGAAGGTATTGGTGAAGATAGCGATGGCGTTCAACCCCTGCGCTTCCAAGGCTCGGATCAGCGCCGTCTGATAGGAAAAATCTCCCATCAGCCACTCAGTGCGGTAGAACATCACTCCCACGGTGGGCCGCCCCGGGAGATAATGGGCCGCCAAATACCCTTCGGCATCTTGGCAGCGCTCCATCTCTGTCCATTCCGGGTGCCATATCCCATGCCACGGCAGGAGCTTCGGTCCTTCCGGCACGTAGGGCGTACCGCCGAATTCTTTTCCCAGCCAAAGCACACAGTTGTAGAGATTATCCGCCCCATCGTAGCGGAAATACTGCCACGTCCGCCGAATCTGCTCTGGGGAAAACCCGGCGGACACCTTATCCGTGCCGGGGTTTTCCACCAAAATGAGATAGCGGCTCCCCCGGCGTTCCATGCGGCGCACCGCCTGCCGCAAGAACGGCGTATCGAGCCCCGTCCCCATCCAGAGGATCAGGATGACGTCCGCCTCATCAAAGCGCGCCGACCACTCCGCCGACCACTCCGTCCCGCTCTCAAAGAGCCAGCCCCGTCCTTCAATCCGCGGTGCTTCCTGCATCAATCGCTCCATGTTTTGTCGGTGCAGACAGTAGCTTCGGGAAATATTCGTAAATAAAGCGATCTTCATCTCATCCCTCCTTTCGGTTCTCTTTTGTCAGCCGCCGGGCACAGGATTCCGCCAGCCATTGTTCCAAGGCGGGAATCATCTCTTTCCCCGGCGATCCATCAACGGCGATCATCGCCGTGTCGGTGGCGGCGGTTAAAATCTCCAATAGCTTCCTCGCTGCCGCCCGCGTTTCTTCTGGGGGCAAAAGCTGCCACAAATATTCATCCAACAAATGTATATACAGGATGCCATAAGGAACCAAGGCGGCAGAAGAGACCACATCCTCTAAAGCCGCCAAAAACACCGGTTTGATCGCCGCGTTCGCCCCGGCGCACTTTTGATACGCTGCCCAGACCGTATCCGACGTCACGCCGAACCGTTGAAGCCGCCGCAAAAGATTGTGCTGCTTCACCGGACAGAGGCCCGACTGTTTGTCCAGTGCCTCCTTCACCGCTGCCATGACCACCCGGCCGATGAGTTCTCCCAATTTACTGTGCTTGCCCGCCCCGTCCAAATAGAGCGACGACTCCGCATTGGCCACCACGATCGTTTGGTCGGTGCCAGAGCCAGTGGCCAATCCTGTCGAATAGTGGCTCCCCGCCATCAGTTCCTGAATCGCTGCCGTTTTGGCTTCCGTGCAGGTCACAAGGGCACGGGCCAAGACACCCGGCGGCATATCGGTATCCAAGACCAAGATGATATTAATCGTGCCCGGACGCAGCTTCTCCCGCTTCTTAAAGTACGTCGCCGGATCCCCCACCCGGCCGCCGTTGGTCTCAATCCCGCCGGTGACAATGGCCGTTACCGTCAGTTCCTCATAGGCGAGGGACTTGACCGCTGCGTTTGTCATCTGTGCCGCCGTTCCCATTCCCGTCACCCGAGCTGCATCAAGGCCCAGACGCCGGGACACGATCGCCATATGTTCCTCATAGGTGGGCGCCAGCATTTCGCAGGTCATCCCCGCCCCACGGGTCATATCCCGATTGTATACCGCGGTAAAGTCTTCATGATAGCCGCCGTTATACACCGACGTACTCAATACCTTGCGCCGCCCGGCGAAAAACAGCACGATGCTCTTATCGTAAAGATATGCTATATCCCCGGTGGACAGCTTGGCCAACGTCAAACGATTTTCCATGTATGACATCCTTTTCAGAACCGCATGAACCTGCGATCCGTTACTTTCATCAAAAGGGGGCCGCCACGGCCCCCCTCATGTCAGGCATACCCCTTTAGAAGCACTGACGTAGCCCATCACCTCAGCACATCCTTTTCGCGCTGCCTGCGGCAATCAATCTGCCACAGATCAACGCATTGTGGCCGGTTTATTTCCTTGGCAGGACAAAAATTCTGCACTAAGCTGACAGACTTTATTTTACCATTGCTCCCTTATGCTTTCCCGCTTGGCCCGACATGATGCGCTTGTACATCGCGTGGATGGCATCGGCCGACGCCCCTTTCTCCTTCGCCGCTTTCACATGGATCATGGCGCTACGATACTTCGCATGGGCTTCATCCTTAGGAATCTTATCGATATCCATGGGATCAAATTCCATGACCCGCTTAAAGACCGCGTGGATCTCCGCCGAGCTTTTTCCCGCTTTTTTGGCCGCTTCCGCGTGCTTTTTCGCGCTCTCGTAATGCATCTTGCCGTGCGGATCCGTCGGTACTTCAAACTTTGGATGTTCCATTCCTTTCACCTCCTTTCGTCGCCGAAGCCGTCTTTTACGCCCCGGCTTTTAGGAATCACTAAAACCAACCCCATCATCTTGGCGCATCTTTTTCGCCCTGCCCAGCGCGAAAATCCTTCACCGAGAACCACTCTCTGCGTTCTGTTTATTTTCTCGGCAAAACAAGAATCTGCACCAGTCTGATAGGCTTTATTTGATCAGTGCTTCCTTGATAACCGCATTATAAACGATATAGCTGTCATACAGTCAAGAAAAGAAATTCCAGAAAAAAATATTTATTGTCGTTCCCATGGTTTTCAATAAGCAGAAAAGCCTACCCATTCCTCGTCGCTTCGACCTCTCAGCCAAGCGCGGCAAGGCCATGGGCAGGCCCCTTCTGACGTGTGACTTCTCCTACTGCCGCCGAAACTCAATTCAGTTGGAAGCGTACGGATGTGGAGATGGCACACCGCACCGCATCACCGGCAGAGTTTTCTGCCGGGCTGAAAGTATACTCATAGGCCGCGCTCCGAGCGGCGCTATCCATCTCATCGTACCCCGAAGAATCCACGACCTCGGCGCTCTCCACACTGCCGTCCGTCGCGACAATGAGGCGTAAGCGCACGACCCCCTCGATGCCGTCCCGCCGCAGCCGTTCAGGATAAGCAGGTTCCACGGAAGAAATGAGCCGCGGCGGCACACTGGGCCGCATCCCGCCGCCCCCTTCGCCGGGGCCTTCTCCACCGCCGGTACCGGTACCATGGCCACTGCCGGAGCCGCCACCAGATCCCGAACCGGAGCCTGGACCTTCGCCGGAACCGGTACCTGTGCCCTGACCGGTACCTATGCCGCCTTCTCCCGTCCCCCCCGGTGCCCGATGTATGCCCTGACGCTCGGGCGCGGGGGACGGCGACTGCCGCGTCGGTTCAGGTTCTGGCCGCTGATTCTCGTTCACCTCGCTGATATCCGGCGGAGGCGGAGGCGGTTGATCCCGTATCACGACGTCATCGGCCGACGGTGGTTCCATGGGCGCGGGAGAACCACCGCCCCCACCGCCGCCGCTGCCGTGCCCCGGCCCGTCCACATCGTACAGGACGACCTCTACCGGTGGATGGACCAGCTCATGGGGTTTCGTCAAAAGCCCGGTGACCGCAATAAAGACAAAGACCGCTAAATGGATCAAGAGCGACATGCCCAGCGCCCGGTAGCCGTCGCCTGCCTTTTCCCGGATCATGCTCCATTCCCCCCGGCTTCAGCTCCCAGGCCAAACCGTGTCACCCCGATGCCCTTAAACTTATCTAAAAGCTGAATGACCTTCCCGTAATCCACATCACGATCCACCCGCATGACTACCGAAAAATGCGGATTGCGCCGGGCCTCACTCTCCGCTTTTCTGAGAAGCTGCCCTTCCTCCATCTTTTTATCTTCCAGCCAGAGGCTGCCGTCCTTCTTCATGGTTACTAAATAAGGCGCCGTCGTACGAAGTTCCGCATGCTGCGCTTTCGGCAGATTGATATCCACCGTCTTCAAATTCACCATGTACAGGGTACTCAGCATGAAGAACACCAGAAGGAAAAACATGATATCGATCATGGGAATGATCATGACCTCCGGCTTTTCAAAACTTCTTCGATCCCGCAGCCTCATGCCGTCGCACCGCCCTCCGTTCGAAGCGTCTTTCTCATCTCCTCCTGATGTTCTTCCATGAGAGAGAAGCACTGCTCCATGTCCGTTACGATGTTTTCAATGCGCTGCGTGAAGTAAGAGTGCACCACCAAGGACAGAATAGCCACACAGAGGCCGAAAGCCGTGGCAATAAGCGCCTCGCCGACACCTCCGGTAATGGCCGTGGCCTGCCCCGAATCAAGATTAAACACACTGAACGCCGATATCATGCCGATGATGGTACCCAAAAGGCCAAGGAGCGGCGACAGTGTGACAATGACGTTGAGATAATAGAGGCGGCGGCGGAACTGGGAGAGAGCGATCCCCGACTGCACCTCCAAGAACCCCGACAGGCCATGCCCTTTCCCCATGACCAGATGAAACACTCCCGTCAAGATTTCCGGAAGTATTCCCGAAGCACTGCCCGCCATGGACTGGGCCACATCATATTCTCCTTGCCCCATAGCCTCGCAAAACTTGCGGCCAAAGGCTCGTCCCACATCGGCCCGCGCAAAGAACCGCGCCCGCTCCACGGCGATGGTCACTACAAAGATCGAGCAAAGCAGGAGAATGTACATTACATAGCCGCCCTTGTGAAAATACGCGGCCGCCGTCGAAAACATGTCCATACTGAAATACCTCCTAAAATCATTAACACTTTATATATAATGATGCACTTACTGCCAAATTCATCCGCCGACACGCCTTTCCGCCCCGGCAATCTCTTGATCCTTCCCTCCAACGAGCAGCATCCGCAAGACGGCCTTTCGCTTCTCATCCTCCGGTGGCGGCTCCGTAAACACCTCTGCCGTACCCGTCAGGGGATTTTTCACCACCCGGACGGGAACTCCGTAAGCGCGGCTCAGATTTTCTGGCGTCAGCACCTCGTCCGGCACCCCGTCGGCCACGATCGTCCCTTCCCCCACCAAGATCAGCCGGGAACAGAACTTGGCCGCCAAGCCTAGCTCGTGAACCACCATCAGCGCCGTCTTGCCCGCCTGGCACAACTCCCGGCAAAAGCGGAAGATCTCTTCCTGATAAAAAATATCCAAGCCCGTCGCCGGTTCGTCAAGAAAAAGCAGCGGCGTCTGCTGGGCCAACACCTTGGCCAAAAGCACCCGCTGCCGCTGTCCCCCCGACATGGCTAAGATCGACCGCTCGGCAAGCTCTGCGACTCCGGTATAGGCCATGCAAGCGTCCACCACCGCCTCATCCTCCGCCCCTTCCCGCTCCCACCACTTGAGGCGCGGATAACGGCCCGCCATGACAATCTCTCGGGCCGTATAGGCAAAGGACAGGCTGACATTTTGCTGCAAATACGCCGCTTCCAGGGCGAACTCTCGATCGGTAAAGCTCTCTGTCGGACGTCCGTTCACCGCCACTTTTCCTGACAAAGGCGGTAAAAGCCCCCGCAGCGTCTTAAGGAGCGTCGATTTTCCTGCCCCGTTGGCGCCAATGAGCCCCACCATCTCTCCCGTTCGGATGGTAAAAGAAATATCGCGAAGGACATGAGAATGTTGCCGGTATCCCGCCGACACTTCCTCAGCCTGTAAAACCACCTCGTCTGCCATCACTGCACCTCGATCATCCATTATCCTACACCGCCCGGCGCTCCTGTACGGAGCCATCAGAAGGTATAGGTAACCCCCACTTGGAAGAACCGTCCCTGCCCGTAATGTTTCGTCCAAGACGTGGGCTGAAAAGGATATTCGTGATACATCTGATTCGTCAAATTCAAAGCCTTGAAATAAATCGTCAAATCTCTCGCCGCTTCATAGCTGGCGTTAAAATCTACCAACGTATAGGCGCGTCGGGCAAAATACGATTCATCCAGCCCACTCCGGGTCGTGGCCATTACATTGGCCTTCCACGCCCCCTGCGTATAGTGAACACCAAATCGATATCCATTCGGCTGCATATTGCGGGCGGAAATCTCGCGGCTGCCGCTGTAATCCGCCTCCGTATGTGTATAGGAGTACCCTACATCATAACTCCACACATCACTGATCTTGTGCTGGAAGCTAATATCCACCCCCCGCTTTTTCTCATAAGCGAGATTCGTCATGCGTGAAGGCATGACCCCCACCCACTCAATGGCATCATGAATCTCACTCTGGAAAACGCTCACACCCAACGTGGTGCGCGGGTTAAACTTATAGGTAAACCCTAACGTCTCCGTGTAGCCGCTTTCCGGGCTGGCATTGGGATCGCCGTAATATCCGCCCCACATAGGATTGAAATAGTACATATCATCCGCCGTCGGTGCCTTAAATATCCTCCCCCAAGAAACATAGACCTGCGCTTTATCGTCAGCATTGTAATTGAGCGCGACTTTCGGCGTCCAGTGTGTGCCAAATCGACTGTGGTTATCCATACGCACGCCCGGCACCAGCGTCCACTTGGGCGCAAAAGTCCACGTATCCTGCAAATAAATCGCTTTATTGATAATACTTTGATCCACATAGCCGTTTGGGGCATTCGTAGACTTACTTTCCCGCCATTCCGCCCCGACAATGAGTTTGTGATTGTCGCCAAGCGACCAACCATTCTGATAATCCATGCCGGTCAGACGGGTATGAAACACCCCCAAATAATCCACATGCTTATAGTTGTCATAGATGCGGAATACCCCGGGTGTCGCCTGGTCTTCCTTAAAATTGTAAGCGATGCTCAAATTATTGAATAATTCCTCTTGATGAGCGCTATTGTTATAGATCTCCGCGTCGATGGAACGATGTTCTGCATCGAAGCGCACGGAACTCGCCGCATCAATTGTCTTGTCGAGGCGCAGGGAAAAACTGTTGTTGGCGTAACCGCTGTGTACCCGCGAATCATTCTCTCCCGTCGGCGTCTTATACGAGAAATGATCCCGCCGCTCTATACCCGCTGTGACAAACCAGCTCACGCCATTATCGCTGCCCTCATTGGCAATTTCATAACTGCGTGTTCGGCCTGATCCAGTACTTAAATCCACCGTCGTTCGCAGTTTTTTCCCCTTTTTCGTGATGATATTAATGACCCCGCCTACCGCATCGCTGCCATAAAGTGCCGATCCACCGCCCCTGACGACCTCAATCCGCGCAATATTCTTCATCGAAGGAATCATGTTAAGATTGACGCTGGCTCGTGTCATCGATCCTTGATCGTTATTGATCCGACGCCCATCCACAAGAACTACAACCCGCTCGTCGCCGTTAATGCGAACGGTTCTGTCCGCATTAGAGTCCCCATTCGTCACGACGACGCCATTCACATGCGTCAACGCCTCAGGTACATTGTTGTAATGGTTCGCCGCGATGTCCTCCGCCGTCACCACACTGATGTTGGCGGGCGTATCCATAAGTTTCGTTGGCATACGCTCCGCCGTCACCACGATTTCATCGATGGCGAACTCTTCCATTGCGGCGTCCTCCGCCGCCGCTGCGACCCCCATTGCGCTAAAGCCGACAGCGCCTAAAGTCAGCGCCGCCAAGATTCGCCCCACAAACTTACGCTCTTTTTGTTTCTGTCCATACATCATACAAATCCCCTCCCAAAAATATGAATATTTCTCTATCCCATCAAATATGCCCCGTCCCACCCCATCGCGCCATCAGCTGCGAACGTATCACACTGCCACGATAATGCACATAAGGTAAGTCAGGCAATATCTCTGGCCACTTTTTCTCTATTGCATGCCAAAACATTGGTTAACATGCCGTCAACCGCTCGCTACGCTCTTACCGCGCCATCCTCTTCCACTGCGTCAGCCAGTGAATCAGCCAGAGCGGAGAGAGCGGTCCGGGTACGGTTTTTTGCCTGCCAACGGCCGGTTTCGATGGCCTCTAAAAGGAGTCTACATTGATGATATAAAGCCAAAGGCGATTGCTCCCGCAGCCAATGGGCAACGTCTTTGTTCAGGCAATAGAGGCGTGCCGCCATCTCGTACATCCAGTCCTCCATGATCTCACTGCATTCGTCCCAGCGGCAAAGACGCTCTAAATAGTACGCCATCTCATGAGCCCCTTCCTCTCCGTAAGCGCGAAGGTCAGTCAAAAATTTAGGGTTCATCGCCTCGCCCCAAAAGAGCCGCCGCGCTTCCACCGCCAACGGACGGACACGAACGTGCTCCGGATCGGAACTGTCCCCAATATAACCGGCGGGGAGATGCCCTGTTAAATCACGCGCCGCGGCCATGACCGCTCCCTGACAGGCCGGATAAACATCCGAACAAAACATGTGGGTCGTCCGCGTATCTTCATTTTTTACCACCGCATCCAAGCGCGACAAGCCCCGACGCAGAATCAGCGGCATCTGCGCCATATTACCGTCCGCCGGCGGTTCTAAAAAGACGCGCTGCTTTGCTTCACGTGCTGCCGTCTTTTCATCATACCCCTTCATGCGCAGCCATACCGCATCCATTTCTATGTGACGAGCCGGGAAATTATCCGCATCCCGAACATTCAGCGCCGCGATCTGCTCTACTGCCGCCCCCAAAAGATTCGTCACCGCGCCCATCCACCGGCGAAAGCGCCCGCTGACACAGGCGATCACGTCAACGCGAGGCCTCCTCAGTTCCCGCGCCGGAATGACCGCAAGGCGACAGACCTGTCCCTTAGCATTCCATACTGGCCGGACGCCCAAAAGATAGAGGAACTCTGCCACACATTGACCGCGGCTACGGCGATTGGCTTCTTCCCAGAGGATCATCACCACCGTCTCCGGATAGCGCCCTTCATCCATAATATAGCGCTCGATAAAGGCTTCCCCTAACTTTTTCCCCATCTCCCAGCCCCGCGGCGACGGCAGGCAGGAAATCTCTGTTTCCCTCGCCAGCATGGCTGCCGCCCGATTTACCGCGGAGAGGCGGAGAGAAGGGGTCAATTTTTCCGTAATATAGGAAAAGACTTTACCAAGCTCAGCCTGTCCGCGCTGCGACATCGCCCGCACCTCAGGCCAGGCCATGACTTTTTGCGCCGCTTCTTCGGAAAATCCTCCCGCAGCCAGTCCGTCCACGAGTTCCACCATTCTGTCTTCCAGACGCTCCCGCACTTCTCCCCGTGTTTTCCCCATTTCATCCGTCAGGCTGCACCGCTCGAAGAGATCATCGGAAGCGATGCCGCTCTCCCGAGATAGGACGCGAAGCAGTGACGGCGCCTCTCCCGCGAACCGCACCCGGCTTACGATATACGCCGTCAGCGCTGAGCCTGACAGACGCCGGTCGGAAAGTCCCGCCCGCACCGGCATGTGGCGAAGATCCACTACTCGCCGGTAAAGACGGCCCACATAATCGTCAAAATCCTCGCCCTCGGGAATATCCGTCGCCAAATGGCAGGCGGCCGCCCGTTGGCGCACTCGGGTCTTCAGCTCTGCCAAATTCTGTGCCGCGTCCCTTCGCGCGCGGCAATAAGCACACAAGGCCTCGTCAAGCTGCCCCCAAGCGCCATACAGCCCAGCTCGCTGCATGGGCAGCGGCGCGATCAGTGAACTAAACATCTTCCCACCTCGGTTTTGAAATCGTTCGCAACAAACAATAAATAAAAAAAGAGCCTCTGCAAGAAAAAAGGCTCGGCTTGACGCCGGATATCGCCGCCTGAAAACAATCAGGCTACACGCTCCGGTCAATCCCCTCCCTATCGCTCGCAGGTATAACGGTGATCGTCCATCAGGCAGGTCTCCTGGCTCCAGATCATCGCCCTCCCCGCCCCTTCCCAAAGCTTTCGCCTCAGTGGTCTACGGGGGAAGACTCCCTGTCACAGTGACGGGATCGCGTCGGCCTCTACCGAACTTCCCTATTAAGCGCTGCTGCGCACCTGATTCCTTCTATGAAGTTTTCACTTTATGGACACTTCCATATTATCCCCCCCCCCCCCGCCTTGTCAACGAAGTTTCATGAAAGAACTTCATGATCCGAAAGAAGGCACCAGATTTTACTATACGAAATAGCAAAGGGGCCTCCCATGAGGGAAGCCCCTTTGCTATTTCTTACTATTCGTTGCCTATTGAGCGGCGCTTATTTTCCTTCCAAAGCGTTCCAGGCGTCGTTGGCCCGCTCCACAAAGAGATGACGAACGGCGTTATTCTCGCCTAAGCCATGGATGTAAGTATCCACCTTAAAGCCCGCGGCCATGAGCTTCGACTTATGGGAATCCGGATCGTTACCCGCCATATCGTTATTGGCATGATCACCGGCCACCATCATGATCGGCATCAGCGTCACATGCTCGATCCCGGCCATCTTCAGCTTCGGAATGATGTCCTCAAGCGAAGGCCAGCCTTCCACCGTATAAACGAAGACGTTCTTCAGTTTCGCCAAATCCACCCGCGTCTGGATAACAGAGTAGTAAGCGTTCGAAGGATGCGGCGTGCCATGCGCCATCAAGAGGACGGCGTCCTTCGGCCCCCGCTGCGGCAGCTGCGTCTCTACGGCCTTAACGAACTCGGCCACATCGTCCGGCTGCTCTTCCTGTCCCATCCAGTACATGAGCGGCGTTCCCAGCGTCATCTTCTTGAACTCGTTCTTATAGAGGTTGAATACCGCCGTGTCATAAGCGTACTCCATCCCCGGGAAGAGATCCAGCGACGTGATGGCCACACGGGTGTAACCGTCCTCTTTCAGCTCCTCTAAAGCCCGTTCCGGCGTTGGGATATCCAGGCCTTCTTTCGCCTTGATGCGATCGATGATGATGTGGGACGTAAAGGCGAGGACTACCTTCGTATCAGGATGTGCCGCCTGAATGGCCGCCACCGTGGCCTCAATGGTCTTCTGGCGAGAATCTTTAAACGTGGTACCGAAGCTCATGACAAGGATGGCATCCTTATTCTCCATGTCCTGTAACTCCGGCGTCTCATGCTTCAAAATGCCGATCTCCGCCGCCATTTTAAGCGCCGGCGTCGCGTCCTTCACCTCCGGATTCAGCTCGTAGCCCATAGCGCTGGCGGAAGCCGTAAAGCCAAGGATAGTGGTGCATGCCAGGGAAGCCGCCAAAAGATTTTTCCAGTTTTTCTTCATAATTCTCTCTCCTTTAAGTATAAAATAAAAGAAATACGGCCATAAGGCCAAAGAATCCACGGGGGCTTGGCCCACGACCAACACCCGCGGATATTCTCCCTTAGATATACGAATTCGCTACCACCCGTACCGTCGACACATCAAACGCCGTTTTGATGGCGGGGATAAATTCCCGTTCCAAAAGCGACCGATGGCGAAACCCATCCGCTACTAGAAGAAGCGTCCGGCCGCTCTTCGTCAGGTTGCGAACCGAATCAATGTACTGGGTGTACGTCGCCTCTCCCAACGCCTCCCGGAGCTTTTTCAGCCCTGAAGAGAGCGCGGGGCGCTCCGCAGCGATCCTCGCGTCAAGCGGCGTCCGTTCTTCCACGCGAAGGTGCGGATTCTGGCACCAGTCCCCTTCGACGTCGCTCAAAGCCGGGCTCACTGCCGGCATCCGAAGTGCCGTCAGCCCTTTTCCTTGCAGACTGCTCATGATATCTCCACCTTTCTATAAGTAAGATAAACGCTATACAAAACTTCCCGCCGCGAAACGAAAAGCCCCGTATGAAAAAGAACGCCCCTCAGGTTCCCACCCAAGGAGCCCCGCCGCAGCCGGCGAAAGAAATGTATGAGCAATGCTTCTCCATGGAGCTGAAACCATGGAGAAAACCTTCTGGCGAAATCAAATCTCCAAAAAAAGGAGGGATCCCGGAACGCCCCGCGGCCTTCCGGGACTCGCCGCAAAGCGGCGAAATTAGGACTTGAATGTATGAGCAATGCTTCTCCATGGAGCTGAAACCATGGAGAAAACTTTCTGCCACTAAAAAAGCTCCCTCCCGCGAACGGAAAAGAGCGAATGTGCGGCGCGCTACCTATTCTCGTCCCCAAAGGCCAAGAATAACAGCGAAGCCAAAATCCCCTTCCCCATCTCTCGCAGGTCAAACGGCGATTGTTGATCAGGCAGTTCTCCTGGCTTCAGGTCTTAGCCCTCCTACGCCTTCCCAGAGGAAATTCCCCAGTGACATATATAGGAGCGCTCGCTGTTACAGTGGCGGGACCGCGTTGGCTTTTCCAACTTTTCTATTGAGTCTTCCGACACCTGATCCAATCTCTATGCGGTTTTCAATCTTCCTTCATCGAATTTACAGACTCATCATAGCACGCCGGAAAACGTCTGTCAAGCGAATTTATACAAAACTTCTTCAAATTTCGTATCGGTTTCCCCACATAGCACACCCTAAAACCACCACTTGACACAACCCGCCCCAACGTCCCTTGCCGCGGGTAAAATTTAGGCGGTCGCGGGTTTTCTTACCAAACCTTACCCAAGATGAACCACATCCGTGCCCGGCTCTTCGCCTCTTCGCTGGCGTTGGCCGAAAGGCCGATACGCCGGGCGTAGTCGAAGCGGGCGAACCAATCGTTGGGCTTCGTGTAGTTTATCCCAACACCCCATCCCTTGAGTGTCGTGCTGGTATGGGATGCCTTGTCCATCATGTGTCCGGTGTCAAAATAAGTACTTAATGACAGACCCGGGAGCGGCGTATGATAGCGCACCTCTAAAGAACCTAAAAATCCGTTCTCCCCCGAGGCCTCGCCTTGGGGATACGCCCGTACGCCGTTCGCACCGCCGAGGTACATCTGCTCCGAGCTGTCCAGCGTCCCCCGGGACGCCTGTCCTTGCAGCTTCAGCGTAACGTCCGTGACGTGCCCGATGGCCTGCACCCCCGTCACATTCGCCACTGCTTTAGTAAAGGTTCCCTTCGCCTCGCTGTTTGCATCAAAAAGTTTCCCCCACGAAGAGCGGGAAGTGAGATTGACCTTGCCCGCCGTTACCGTCGCGTCATAGGTCAACGCTGCCCCCGGTTGACGCTCCACCCCCGTGATTCCTACGTGAATCGACTGAGAGTTTTTCTCCCGATTCATGATCGGAAATTTATCCAACTCATCCTTCATCAATCGGTAATCAAAGCCATAGGTCACTTTCATCTCCCGGTTTGACAAATGGTAGAGAGGAACGCTGCCGAAGAGGCTGATGGTATTGGCGATGCCGTTCGCCCCCAGACGGGCCGCCGCTCGTCCCAACTGATAATCCATGCGGCTGAACCCCAGCCCGAGAGTCGCACCGCCGCGTCCCACCAAGGTTTCATAGTTCACATAATAATTGTGCATGTTGTGATTCGACAGCATCCCCCCGACGCTCACCCTGCCGCCCCGGCCATCCACGTCATAGAGATTTTCCTGCACTCCGTAGCGATAGCGGCCCGAGGAAGTATTACCGTAATTTTCCACATAGAGAACCGTGCTCTCAATCTTGCTCTCCTCGATGCGTACCGTCAGATTGCTGGAACCGAAGGTGCTGCCGGGGCTAAGCACCCCCACCGCCTTCGTTCCCGTAAGACCGCTGATCCCGTAAAGAGCCGTCTCCAAAGAAGCCGTTTCTATGACGCTCCCTTTCTTCAGCCCGTTCAGAAATCCCCGAGCCACATCGTCCTGTAAACGGCTGTGATTCTCAATGATGACTTCATCGTAGCGCCCGGGAATCACCGCCACCTTTACGATTCCATCGGCGCTGTCCTGCACGGGAAGATAGGCTGCCGCCGCGGGATAGCCATGCATGCGGCAATAACGTGTCACCGCGTCAATGGCGGTGTTGAGATCCGCCAAAGTAATCTCCTTATTGAGGCACGGCTCCAAAATTTTTGTCAACGCGGCCCGATTCACCTTGAGATCCGGCGCATCAAGGTCGATACCCCGTACTGTGAAGCGAACCTCCTGCCCCTCCGTCGGACGATCCGGCGTCACGTTCTCCACCTGTGCCGTGCCTTTCGGCTGCTGCTCTTTGATCTCCTGCCCGGGCTGCGACAAAGATGACGCGGCCAGTGCCGTCGAGGCAAAAGCACCCGCCGCCAGCGTGATGATGATCCCCCGGCCCAGCGTATGATACCCTCCTGATTTCATCGCTTCTTCGCTCCTTGCTGCTGAATTTGGCAAACCTGCCGTGCCTTTTCCCCACGGCCTCGCCTTCTTTTATTTCCGTTCATCCCGCGACGGCCTCACACCGCCCCAAGGAATTCCGCTGAACAACCGATGGTCCGACTGCCTTTCCCTGATAAAGCCGTATCTCAACGCATCGCCATCATATTTACTGCGCCGCCCATCGTCTCAATACCAATGCGAAGATTGCGATCCGGCTCCGCCGCCATCAGCATCGCCTCATCCACATCCTCATCCTGCGCGTTGATCCGAATGCCCAAGGCCGCCGGAACATCACTGACCGCCGCCGCACTGGGCAGCGATGCCAGCCAGCCCGTCGGCTCCGCCGTATCCGAAGCCGCCGCACTGGCCACTGGCCGGAGACTTGGCTCCGTTTTTTCCTCAATGCGGCTTACGCCTGCATCCTGGGATTCAAGCGCCATGGCAGCTTCTCGGGCCGCCTCCGTCAGATCGACAGACGGCTCTTCCGTCTCCCGATACGCGGAGAGATCTGACAATCCCCACGACGCATCGGAACGCGCCCCCTGCGCCGACGCCGGAATACCGATGCGGCTCTCCGGGCCATAGTCCGGAACCCGAGACAGATTGACGCCCTTCTTCTCATGACGAAGCTCGATGGCCGACATCCGGTAGAAATGCGTCGCGTCCCAATCCCGAGACGCCCGCTGATAGGAAAGATGGTCGGGGACAAAATCCCTGTCCGCCAAAGCCGCCTGATAGTCACCGGGCAGAGTTACCCCAACGGTCAAGGTGCCGGGCCGGAAGATGTAGTTTTGTCCGTAAAGCCCCGCAGCGCTGCCGTCGTCCGCTATCCATTGATAGTGATATACCCCCGGAGTGTTGCGAATCTCTGCCCATGTCTTGCCGCCTTCCCACTGAATATGAACATTCGGCGGAACATCGGGAGAAATAAGCCCTGTTTCCCCCGTAAGCGGCCGCAGCGTCGGCACCGGCTCCGCTGCTGTATCGTTAGGCGCCATCTCCGACGGTACATCCATATGGAGCGTCCGCCGGGTGATGGTGCCGGTGCCGTGCTGTGTATCTGACAACGCGCCGCTGGTATCCATCTGGAAATTAGAAGTACCGTACGCGTTATTCGTATTCAATGTAATCGTGTAATCCACAGTATGATTCGCCGGCGTCTCCGTCTGATTATCCACCGAAGCGTTCACGCCATCCGTATAGCGAGCCGTCGTCGCAGCGATGTTCGGGTTTTCCGTGTAATCCTTACGGTATACCGCGTCGTTAAAGGCGTTAGCAAAAGCCTTCGCTGCATCCGCTTCCTTCACAGCGTCCGTACCATCGTACACCTTTTCCGTATGCGGCGTCCCCCCCGCGTAGTGAAGCGTCCGCCGGGTAATTCTGCCTTTTCCCTTCAAGCTGAAGGAGGCAAGTTCATAATTGCCCTTTTCGCCCGTCCACTTCAGGACATAATCAACGCCCAGCGCATCATTAGCGCCGCCGTTCTTCCCAGCATCCTTGACCTCGTCCCCGGTACCGTCCGGATTCTCTCGATAAACGGCGCGCTCCACGTCAAGGCCGATACTGTCTATCGTATCGCTGCCCACCAGATCGCCCGCCTGGATCCGGACATTACTCTTCGGGTCCGTGACCGCTGTCGTGCCGTCGTATATCTTATCAATCCCCGTATCGTGGTGAAGCTCCGCGTGAATCAGCTTAGGATTGATGATTCCCCGCCCCACCAGCGTCGTCTTATCATTGCCGTTTTGCTTTCTGGGCGCCGCCTGCACGGCGTAATTTCCCGCCTTGCTGCCGGTCAGTTGGAAGTTCTGATAATAGACCTCCTTCGTCGTCGGCGTGCCGTTGCCATCGCGTGTAACGTTCTGATCGGCATACTGCCCCGTCGCGTTGGTAAGCTGTACATTTCCATGATCACCGGCAATCACGCCCGTCTTGGTCGCATCGTCGCGCCCTTTCATCTCCACATCGTCAAGCGCGTTATGCCCAAGCCCCGCATTGCCATCATACGTCTTATGATTTGCTGTCTCGGTTCCTTTACCCGTCTGGAAGTCCACGTATACCACGCGCTGACGAATCTTGCCGTCAACATGAAAGGTCTTCGTTGTCACGACCGCGGCCGCGTCGTCCCTATCTTCCAACGTATAGTTTCCATTGCCGTTTTCGATCTTGACCACAGCCTTGACATGATTCGTACCGGACACGTTGCCCTCTGGATCAGCATTCGCATTCTCGGAAGCGTATTCCATCACGTCCGTTTTGACCTTGACGCCTTGATTGCGATCCGCCTCCAACAGTCCTTCATAGTAAACATTGTTCACTTGGCTGCCGTTGGCGTCATAAACGGTCTTCGTTCCATCATAAATCTTATCGTAAGCGGTATCCGTCTTAACCTTGATGGTGCGCGGCGTGATCGTATTACCGGTCACAGCATGATTGCCTTTGATCACATTTTCCGCCGAGGAATCGAGGATATAATCGCCAGAGAACTCCGTCTTAATGCCCGTTACCGTATAATTGATCGTCCGAGTTCCTTTTCCAGCGTTCTTATCCGTATAAGCACCGGTGCCCTCGTACATGATCTCGATGACTCGGCCGTCTGGCATCGTGTAGAAGAATTGCAGCCCCTTGTCTCGTGGGTCAGCTTGTGTATTGTCTTTGTAGAACGCTGCTCCATTCAGGGACGTAGTACCGTCATACTCTTTTATGGCGTAATTTTGCTGTTTCTGAATATTCCCCGCGATAATGGCCAACGGCTTGATCTCCCCCTTATCCGCTGCTTCCGCAAAGTACAGCGTATCCGCAATGGTATAGTTCTGGGCGATCTTCTTTTCCGCCGTAGTCCCATGATCCGCCATGTATTGGAGAGCGTCCGCCATGCCTTGATACTTAACCGCCTTATGCCCGGCGTGGGGATCAGGGGTAAAGGCATCCGCCGCGCCTTTGCCGTATTGCCCGCTGAGCTTATCCAAAGCGCCGCTCGAAAGCGTGAGCGTCTGCCCGTTCACCCCGGTCAGCGTTACGCCGCCCGTGATATCCGTCTTACGAATCGTCGCCGTCGTATCGAAATCCCGCTGGGCTTTGCCGACATTCGCTGTCATGACCGCCTTATTGATGGTGCCTTGGCCCGAAAGCTGAGCGATGGTCGTTCCATGCTCGTCAACCAATCGCAGGGTGTAATTCTGATTGACCTGGCTGTCTCCGGTCAGAGTCACCGTATAATTGACGGTCTTATTCGTTCCGGCGTTTTCATCCGTATATTCAGCGCTCACCGTATAGCCTGAGCCGTCCTTATCGGACAAGAGCCCCGCAATCGTGACATTTTTCTTCACGTCGCCCGCCGCCTGCACGACAGCCTTCGTCGTATCGTAGGGCTTGGTGATGGCGGTATTTTCCTGTACCACCGCCGTAACCGTCTTCGGCGTAATAGCTCCCGTAGTACTCTGCCGGAAGGTGCCGTTCGTCTGGTCAACGCCGGTCAAGCTGCTGATATCATAGTTGTCTTTATCAATCCCGATGGTGTAATCGACCCGCTTGCCGACCCCCGCATCCTTATCCTCATACTGTGCGCTTTTGACCGTATAAACCAAATGGGAGGGAGCGCCATCTAACTCGACGCGGTTGATCCCCGCCTCGGCGTGATTGACCGTCGTCTTCGCATCATATTCTTTCGTGATGGGATTGAAGAAGAATTTCAGATTGCTGCCCGTCAGCACCTTCTGAGTGATGATGCCGTTGCCCGTCGTATGGGAATAGCCCGCCGGATCCACCGCTAAAGCGTTCCCGTTTTTATCCGTCAGCTGATAATTCCCTGCGTCCCCCCCGGTGAGCCGCAGATGGCTGTAAACGACATTGTCCTGCGTCCCCGGCCGGTTGTCCTTGACGTTTGGCGAGCGGTACTGCGCGTCATAGTCCGTATTCAGATCGACCGCATCGCCGCTGATTTTCTGATTGGCCACACTGTCCACCAAGCCCTTGCCCAGATCGGTGACCGTCGTATTCCCGTCGTACGCCTTCGTGACCGGCTTAAATTCCGCCTTGATCCCCTTGGGGCTGATAATACCCGTCTTCCCTGCAAGACCGCTGGTATCGATCTCATAATTGCCGCTGTCGCTCACCGCGGCCGTAAAGGTGATCCCTTGGCCGATAACATTCCCGGCGCCGTCACGATTGACATTCTTACTGACATACTGAGCCGTGCTCGTGTTCGCTGTCCCGCCCACCAGCGCGTCCCCCGTATCGCCCGGCCGCCGGGCAAAGGTCACCACGCTGTCGCCGGAACCCGGCACGTTGACGTTTCCGTCGTAAACCTTATGAAGCGTCCCGGCCGCTACCGCCACAACCTTGCGCGGGGTAATGGTGCCCGTTGCCGTCTTGGTAAACTGCGACGGCGTCCCGCCGATCACCGTGAAATTATTCAGGCTGTCTCCCGTCAGCTTGACGGTATAGGTGACAGTCTTCGTCGTCACCACGCCGCCGAAATAAGCGACGTCCTTATTATCATACTCCGCTGATTCAATGGTATAATCAAGGGTCAAGCGTTCTGTCGAACTGCCCGCACCCGGGATGTTCACATAAGGCGCACCGCCCACGACATGATCTCTCGGCTTGAGGACATTCGCGTTGCCGTCGTACTCCTTATCAATGCCGTTTTGCAAACCGAATTGTACATCGGCGGCGTTGATATTGCGCTTATGGATCGTACCGGTACCAAAGAGCGCCTGTACCGTCGTCCCGCCGTCGTGAGATATCGTCGCCATATTCTGAACGGCGTAGTTATTGGCATTTTCGCCCAGCGCGTCGGCGATTCCTGTATATTCAACATCCTTCGTGCCCGCGTTGGCGTTAGCAGCGAAGGACGCGCCGGTTCTTTGCCCGTAGACGCCCTTGATCTTCGTATCGTCGTGCCCATCCCCGGCGACTAAGCCGCTAAAGGTCGGCGCGACCACATCCGTCACCTGAATACCCCGCACTTCCGACTTGCCGTCGTATTGCTTCGAAACGTCGGCGAATGTCACCGTGAGGGCCTTTTTATTGATGGTGCCCTTCCCGATGATCTTTTCCCCATGCTGAACTGTCGTCGTCCCATAGCGGAATTGATAATTGCTGGGATCCGCGCCTCCCATGGTCTGGAGCGTATAAGTTACGTCCTTCTGCGTGACCGTGCCGCTTTCGTCCACCGCCACATGCTTATCGGCGGCACCGTTCTTTGTGTACTGTGCCGTCGTGTTGTTTGTCGCGCCGTCTCCCGCGATCAGGCCGTCCATGTGTACGAGGCCCTCTCCCGTAAGCGGCGTCCCCACGCCGTTCACCACATTCGCATTGCCGTCGTAGGTCTTGGTGGGATTCGCATCAGCCACCGTCACCGTCACTGTCTTCGGCGTGATGATACCGGTACGATCATTATTTTCGAGGTAATTTCCTGCCGTCAAGGCTGTAGACGACACCACATAATCGGCATCGGGATCCGGCGCCGCCGTCGTGGGGCCATCATAATGCGCCTTAAAGGTCACCGTCTGCGCCGTTTTATTTTGACTGTTCTGGGAAGCGTAACGCCCTGAATGATCGCTGGTGGCAAGATCTTCCACCACTGCATCGCTTCCGCTGCCAAAGCGCACTCCCACCGATCGCAGATACGTCCCAACGCCCACGGTATTGCCATTGGCGTCACTGCCGGCAACAGAAGCCTCGTTATCATATACCTTCGTAATGGGGACATTATTCTGCCCAGCATCCTTCTGCCAATTCCAGACGATATCACCCGCCCCCACCGTCGCCTGCGTGATGGTGCCGTTGCCCTTTCCTGTCGTCGTGGCGTTTCCGCTGTCGTCCACCAACTGATAATCACGATTATCAAGGGCCAGCCCCGTGTAGGTGACAGTTTTCGGCTGCCCTTTATTGTCTTTGACATGCTTGGAAACGTAGCTCGCCCCATTTTTTGTCAGCGTGACCGTATCGCCGGCAATGACGCCCCCGTTCCCCTTGTACGAGTTCGGCGTGAGCGTGAGGGTAGGATCCGTTACCTTCGTCGTCCCATCATAAACTTTCGTTACATCGCTGAACTTCGCTGTCAGCTTCTTGGGCGTGATGGTTCCCCGCGCCGAAAGCGCAGCCGTGACGCCTGTTGTATCGTTCAGCGTATAGTTATTGGCCTTGCTGCCGGTCAGGGTGATGGTGTAGGTAATACGTTTCGCCGCTGGCTGCCCGTTAGCCCAAGCCACATGCTCATCCTCATACGCTGCCGACGAAGAAAACGCCGTCCCGTCAGCGAGCAGGCCCGGCAGATTGACATTATTGGTCAATGTGACCGCGTCTGTCCTGTCGTAGACTTTATCAATCCCCGTCGTCTGATTGAGCGTTGCATGGATATTTTTCTTTTCGATACGGCCTGCTATCTTCGCCGCACCCGTCCCAGTTCTGATGGAAGCAGAGCCGACCGTCGGTGTCGTGTCGTAGGTATAGTTATCCAAGAGATCTTCATGGCCATCCGCCTTCGCCGTGAGATCAAAAGAGGCCTGCGTCGCGGCCGTCGTGTAGCCGGAATCCGTCGCGTCTGACGTCTCCGCGCCGCTGCCGTCGAGGAACTTAGCGCCCGTACCGGGCGCAAAGCGGATGTACGGCTTATCCGCCTCGATGACGCCGCTGTCTCCAGACGCATTCTGCACGATCGAATGTCCCGCGGGAAGCGTATAAGCTGAGGTCGCGTCATACTCTTTCGATGGGGTAACTGGCTGCCCCTGGCCATTCTGCATGACAAAACCGTCCGCCTTAATCGTCCGGTGGAGAATCGTCCCCGTCCCGACGAGGGCGTGAGAAGTATTGTTCTCCACATCGTCAAAGCCGTTGTTGGCCCCGTCGTTGTTATAAAAGAGAACTTTACCGTTCTCATCCACGAGGCGGTAATTCTTGCGATCGCTGCCTGACAGCGTCATTCCCGTATAGTTGACTTTACGATCATTTGCCGTCGTGCTGGCATTCTTATTGTCGTAGGCGACCACCGCACCGTCATACTCTACTTGGACATCATCCCCACTGATCGTAGGAATCGCTGTCTTCTGCGCGGCAAGATTATCGGTGATATTATTCTGCGGCGTATAGGCGTTATTAGCGATATTCGTCGTTCCGTCGTAAGTTTTACCAAGGTTCGTTTTCTGCGTGAGGTTCAGCTTAATATTGCGGGGCGTGATCATCCCGTGTTCCGACGACGCTGAGCCTGACGCCGCGACGTTAAAATCGTAATTCTGCGCTACGCCCGAGCCGTCATCCGTAAGCGCGAGGCTGTTATAAGTCAGCGTGACATAATAATTCTTCCCCACCTCTTTGACTTCAGCGGCTGTCTTATCGCTTCCCAAAGCATCATATGCAGCCTTAGAGCGATAAAAAGTCCCCGTCACGGTCCCCGTGACTTGCACATGGGCTTTATCCCCTTCGATAACGCCCGTATCGCCATGTGCTTGAAACAGCGCTACCGGACCGCTTGTCGCCGCAGCGTTTGAAGTTTTGTCGTACTCCTTTTCCACCTGATCCAATGTCGCATGAGTCGAGCCCGAAAGCTTGCGCTTCTGGATCGTAAAATTGCCCCCCACAACATCGTATTCATCGGACTGGAAAAGGACATGCGATTTTGCCTTACCGTCGTATGTAAGATTGACATTCTTTACTCCGGTATCGCCGCTCGTGCCGTGATTGGCCGTTACAACATCAGAGTTCCCAGTATTTCCATAGCTATACTGCACGTTGGCGATCACTAAATTCTCTCTATTGTAAGTCTCTTGGGGATGATAATTCTCCTTCTCCCAATTCTTTCCCTGATGAGCAATATCCCCAATCGCCGCCTGATCCCCCATCGTGTACTCGTACTTCACCGCCACGATGCCCCGGTAAAACGCCGTCAGCGTAGGCAGTTCACCATTGGCACGAATACGCCACGTCGTCCGCGCTCCACCATCCTCGCTGATATGATCTGCGCCCCAAGGCTCAACTTTGTACGTCCCGGTATTCGCCCCCTCGATGAAAGTTTCATACCGTTTATATTCAGGTTTAAGCCCCGTATGCACTTGCACTGAACTGGGTGGATTGCCTGCATTGGGTTGAGCCTTGTCAGAAAAATAAAAATACCCGTTCAGATTGCCCGTTTGCGGATTATTATTTCTGGCATAGCCGTTCCACCCCGACCACATCAGATCGGTTTCCGCAGGGGTAGAGTAAACACGTTCTACAACGGCTCCAGTCTTATCACTGCCAATAATACCGTACTTTACTTCACCTTTGTTATACACATCACTAATGCGAGTGCCATGAATAGCCGAGCCAACAATACCACCACCAAACACTTTACGTTCATTATACGAACTACGAATCGTACTATTATCGACGAGCCCCACAAGCCCACCTGTCATGTCCTCCGATCCGTTGCCATAGACATCTCCGCCCGCCTTGACTCCCACATTCTGTATGAGGGCTTTTTTTGCCCGTCCTGCCACTGTTCCCGCATATCCCCCAAGGGATCGCACCGAAGCCTCGGGCGACATCACACCTTTAGCAAAAAGCACATTCTCTATGCGGCTGACCCCTGCACCGCCATCGATTGTGGAAAAAAGTCCCGCATCTCCTGAAGCGAAAGGAATATTCAAATCATAAATCGTATAAAAATTCCCGTCAAAATTGCCAGAAAATGTTGAGATCGGGGTAAAATTCCCGCTGAGGGTGATATCCTTTCCCAACATGTAATTCCCGTTCGTCTTGCTTTGCATATTTTGCAGTTGGATGCCCTTATTGACCAACATGTAAGCATTAGCTTCTGTCGCCAGTGCCCCATTTACCTGCCACCCCAAGGTCACCGGGGATGCAGATGAATCGGCGGCGCCATAAGAATCCCCCACCGCCGCGTCATAGCCGATGTGGACATAGCCGTTCCCGTTAGCTGTCACTGCCGCATCCGTATTCGATTGCAGATTCACCGTAGCCCCGGCCGACTCTATGCTCTTCGTATTCAGAAAGCGGATATTCCGCCCGGCCATTTCCACATGACTGGCCTTAATCGACCCGCCTTTCGTCGGATCAACGAGGTTCACCACATCCATCGTCGTCCCAGCGGCGGACAGGGGGCATGATCCGGTAGCGGCAAACGTCGCTTGATTGATGGTGTCAATCGCCTGCGTAGAGGCGGTAAAAGTCCCCGCCCCCACATCCACCTTCGCCCCAGCGCCGAAGATGACGCCGTTGGGATTGACGAGATAGACATTGCCCCCATCGCTCTTCAGTGTCCCGTCAATAAAAGAAGACCCTTGCCCCTTGACAAGGTTTAGGTAATTTTTCCCGGCCCCGGAAAAATGAACCGTCTCCTGCTGCTGGATAGAAAAATCCTGCCAGCCAACGACATTATTTGTCTCCGTCCCAGTGACTGTCATGGTCTTCGTCGCCGCATTGACGGCGGCCGAAGCACCATCAACCCCCTGAGGCATCCCGTAGGCCACCTGGGGAACAATGCTCACCGCCCCCGCCATCAAAGCAATGGCCACCTGCCGCGACAGCCACTTTTTATCCGCTGAATGACTCATTCTCTCCTCACTCCATTTATGGCAACACTACCCCACTTTTATAATCTGATTATAACCTGACCAACAAAAATTTTTCAAGGGTATATAGACCTACAGTCATAAAAAATAAAACGAAGGTTGACAATCTCTCTTCCTTTGTGCCCCATTGACACCAAATACGATACCACCTATACTAAGGAGCGGAGGGGTGAAAATGTCAAAATGGAAGAAATTATTGCGGCGCATACATACCTTATCTGCGAACCTCCGTTTTGCCGAATTACAAAAAATATTGGAAAGCTACGGATATGTGATGAAAAGTCCCCCCAGCGGAAGCAGTCATTGCACGTTTAGAGTGCCCTGGCCGAACATTCCCGACGCGAGGGTATCAGTATGAACCAATACTGCGTCTACCTGCTGTCACGCAATGACGGCATTTCACGCGAATAAAAGGGTCTTTTATCTATCCGCAAACCCAAATCATGATCTCCACTAAAAAAGCCTTGCTACGTATTCGTGGCAAGGCTTTTTTAGTACGCTTATTACTGCAGCAGACTTAATACGGCACTGCTGTTTTGGTTAGCTTGCGCCAGCATGGATTGACTGGCTTGCTGGAGAACGTTGTTCTTCGTATATTCTGCCATCTCGGCCGCCATATCGGCGTCTCGGATGGTGCTCTCACTGTTTTGTGTGTTCTCTTGCTGGGTAATGATATTGTTACTGGTCATTCCGAGACGGCTCTCAACGGCACCGATGTGTGTCGCCTCATCCGTCACCTTTTGCAGGGCCGTCTCAATGACGTTGATGGCTGCGTTGGCAAATGTCTGGCTGGAAATCCGCAAGGTCATCCCCAACGACGATTTCAGTCCCAGCGACGTGCAGCGCAGATCTGACAGCCCAATCTTCACTGCCTGATTGGATTTCGTCCCCGTCTGGAGGACAATAGAGTTGTCCGGCGAAGGGTCCTCTGCGCGAATCTGTTCCGTAAAATTATTTAAGACCGTATTCACGGATTGTTTCACTTTACCATAGCGATCCGTTACGCAGATCGTAACTCCCGAAATCTGACCATCCAGACCAGGGTCCGTCGCCACAAATGTCATGGCCGGTTTATGATCAGCAGTATAAACCTTATTGCCGGAAGCATCCGTCCCAATCTCGTCAGTAACCGGCATCTTTAATTGAAATTCTGGCCGTAAGATGCCTTGAGCAAGTCGCTTAAAAGTTAAATCAATGGGTGGAAAAAACGGAATGGGGCTTTCCTTTTGTACCGGAAACGGCTGTGTATAAGTTACTCCCTGCTTAACATAGGAAATTGTTACCGTGTCCGTGGGAGCAATATCTAACTTATTCCCCGTCTTATCTCTCAGTTCCGTAAACGGCGTATTTTCGTCCGTACCTTCCCAAAAGCTTTGATTGACCAGCGAAGTATGGGTACCGGGACTCTTCACGAAGTGATTGTTCGTCCCGTCCAGGAGCTTCATTCCATTGTAGGTAACATTCGCGTTATCGTCGATCTGATCCACCATCTGGTCGAATTCCCGCTGAATGATCATGCGGTCTTCATCGGTATTCGTATCGTTCGCCGCGTTGATGACCTTTTCTTTTAAGGTGCGGAGAATCTCAATGTCACTCTGCACCGCGCCCTCGGCTACCTTCAGCATGCTGTTGCCGTTCTGCGTGTTGCGGTCGTCCTGCCCTAAAGAAAGGATCTGTCCCCGCATGCGCTCCGAGATGGCGTAACCCGAAGAGTCATCCCCGGCGTTATTGATCCGCATGCCCGAAGAAACCTTCGCCAAACTCTTTTCCAGTGCCTTATTGTTCTTATTGAGCTGGTTCAGCGTGTTCTTCGCCGACATGTTGTTTTTGATGACCATAGCCATGGTGATGACCTCCTGGAATATACTCGCGCCAGCCTTGGCACGTATGAGCGGGACATCTCAGTCCCCGAATCTGTCTGTTACAAACATATTATCGACCATCCCCCCGCTTTTCTTAACCCCACCGGGAAAATTTTCTCATTTCTCTTCAAAAAGTTTTTGCTGTTCTCGCACAGCCTCTTTCAGGTAAAAAAACAAATCAACCCTCTTTGACAATCCGGCCGTTACCGGGGATAATAGCCTCAACAAAGTAACCAGGGAGGCCTGCGGCGTGCATTTCATCCACCATCTCCGACATCATTTTTTCACCCGGGAGTTTCTCCTCTTCCTCGTCGTTGGCGGCGTCAATACCTTCAACGGGACATTTCTGTCATGGCTCTATGCCTTTCTCATACCGAACCACAACGTAGCTTTTAATTGCGGCTATCTTACCAGCAATCTCATCGCCTACTATTTAAATAGTACCTTCATCTTCCCCGAGCCGCTGAGCCTCAAGCGCTGCCTGAAATTCGCCCTCTCCTACGTTCCCAACTACATCATCCAAAACCTCATCGTCCTTCTCTTTTACAACTTTTTAGGCTATCCGCCCATCCTCAGCTACCTCATCGCTGCCGTTTTAGGCATCCCAGTAACGTTTTTATTCGTGAAAATTTTCGCCTTCGGGCGAAGGTGAACGCCCTAAAAAGCAAACCTTACCATATCGGAAATTAATTTTTTACTAAAAGGACAAAAAATCAAAAATTTTGCTTGCATTTTGGAAATAAATTCGCTATGATAAGGATTGTGAGTTAGCACTCAATGACGTCGAGTGCTAACAACCAAGATTTTATAGTTTTCAGGAGGACGATAACAATGATTAAGCCATTGGGCGAACGGGTAGTGGTCAAGGTTTCAGAACAGGACATGAAGACGGCCAGCGGGATCGTGCTGCCGGATACGGCAAAGGAGAAGCCGCAGGAGGGCAAAGTCGTCGCCGTGGGCGAGGGTAAGATGTTAGAGAGCGGCAAGCTGGCGCCGATGGTTGTGAAGAAGGGCGATAAGGTCCTCTTCGCCAAGTATTCGGGGAACGAAGTGAAGGTGGACAACGAGGATTACCTCATTATTCGTCAGAGCGACATCCTCGCGATTCTGTAATTTCTCTATAGACAATACATTTAGATAATTGGAGGTTCTTTGAGATGGCAAAACAGATTTTATTTGATGAAGAAGCCCGCCGGGCATTGGAAAGAGGCGTTGACGCGCTGGCCAACGCGGTGAAGGTGACGCTGGGTCCAAAAGGCCGCAATGTGGTGCTGGACAAGAAATTCGGCGCACCGACCATCACCAATGACGGCGTGACCATCGCCCGCGACATTGAGCTGGAAGACCCGTTTGAGAATATGGGCGCGCAGCTCGTCAAGGAAGTGGCGACGAAGACTAACGACATCGCCGGTGACGGTACAACGACGGCGACGCTCTTGGCGCAGGCGATGGTACACGAGGGCCTGCGGAACGTGGCGGCCGGCGCGAACCCCATGGTTTTAAAGAAGGGGATTGAGCAGGCAGTCAAGACGTTGGTGGAAGAGATCAAAAAGAAGGCGAAAAAAGTTGCGGGCAAAGATTCCATTGCTCAGGTCGCGGCCATCTCCTCTTCCGACGAGGAAGTGGGCAGCTTGATTGCCGAAGCCATGGAGCGCGTCGGGAAAGACGGTGTCATCACCGTCGAAGAGTCCAAGACGATGGAGACGAATCTGCGGGTCGTGGAAGGCATGCAGTTCGACCGCGGCTACATCTCCCCCTACATGGTTACGGATACGGATAAAATGGAAGCGGTTCTGAAGGATCCCTACATCCTCATTACGGATCGTAAAATCTCGGCGATTGCGGACATTCTGCCGATTTTGGAAGAAGTCGTCAAACAGGGCAAGGAACTCATGATCATCAGCGAAGATTTAGACGGCGAGGCGCTGGCGACGCTGGTAGTGAACAAGCTGCGCGGCACCTTCCGGGCGCTGGCGGTTAAGGCTCCGGGCTTTGGTGATCGCCGCAAGGCCATGCTGGAAGATATCGCCATCCTGACGGGCGGCACGGTCATCAGCGAGGAGCTGGGCCGCAAACTGGACAGCGTTACGATCGCTGATCTCGGCCGGGCCGGCCAGGTACGGGCGACGAAAGATGAGACCACCATCGTGGATGGCGTGGGCGATAAGAAGGCCATCAAGGCTCGTGTCGAGCAGCTCAAGAAGCAGGTAGCGGAGACAACTTCCGATTTCGATAAGGAGAAGCTCCAGGAGCGTCTGGCGAAATTAGCGGGCGGCGTAGCGGTCATCGAAATCGGTGCAGCCACTGAGGTGGAGATGAAGGACAAAAAGCTCCGCATTGAGGATGCGCTGAACGCCACCCGGGCAGCGGTGGAAGAAGGAATCGTGGCCGGCGGCGGCGCGACCTTCATCGATATTCTGCCGGCCCTTGACAAGATCAAAGCCGACGGCGACATCAAGACGGGCGTTGACATCGTCAAACGGGCCGTGGAAGAGCCGGTGCGTCAGATCGCGAATAACGCGGGGCTCGAAGGCTCGGTGGTCGTCGAAGAACTGAAAAAGGCCGGCTCCGGCAAAGGCTTCGACGCGCTGACCGGCGAATATGTAGACATGATCAAGTCCGGTATCGTCGATCCGGCTAAAGTCACCCGCTCGGCACTCCAGAACGCCGCCAGCATCGCGGCTATGGTGCTGACCACGGAGACACTGGTCGCCGATAAGCCGGAGAAGAATCCGCCGGCAATGCCTCCAGCCGGCATGGGCGGCGGTATGCCGGGCATGATGTAAGATTCGACGGCCGTTAAATCGCATGTAAACGGAACGACATATCGTTGTTCCCCAATGAGAAAACCCCGGCGCGGATGCGCCGGGGTTTTCTTCTGCCCATCAAGAGAGCTTTGTCCCACACCGCCGAATGCGCGAGGGGGTGAGGCTCTCTTTTACAATCCTTATTCAGTTTCCTGCCGAGGCTGAGCATAACGGCCCGGTTTAACGTGGTGCGTCGCACCCCCTTCTTGTTGATACATACCGCGCCGAACGTTGTATTTATATTCGCCACTGCCACCCAAGCCGTCCCGCGGTCCTTCATCTTCCGCCGCCCAGGCCACGGGGAGTGACGCCCCCGTCACGGCGGCTGCCATCATCAAAGCGCCTAATCCGCTCATCCATTTCGCTGCTTTTTTCATGCCATAACCTCCTTTTGAGATCCATATACTAAATCTACCAGCTGTACATTTATATTATACCACAATCACCAAATGCAAACTACACTTCGCTTGCTTATCCTCCCGCCCTTGTTTTTCCCTCAACAGCTAGATATAATAAAAGAAAAATGGGAGGTATCTCTTATGGAAGCCATCTTTACCCGCAGCAGCGTCCGAAAATTTGAGGAACGCCCCGTGGAGCCGGAAAAGATTGAAAAAATTCTGCGGGCTGCCATGGCCGCGCCATCGGCCAAGAATCAACAGCCTTGGGAATTTTTCGTTGTCACGGCAAAGAACACACTCTTGACTCTGTCCCAAGCAACCCCTTATGCCATGTGCGTTAAAAACGCCCCCGCGGCTTTTGTCTTGGCCGCCCGACGGGAGGGCCTCATCGCCCCGGAATTTCGGGATATCGACATGGCCATCGCCACGGAAAACATGATGTTGGAAATTGAAGCTCTCGGTCTCGGCGCGGTGATGATCGGCGTCGCCCCCATCCCGGAGAATATGGATAAGGTTCGAGCCGCCGTTGTCCTGCCAGAAACCCTTGATCCCTTTACCATCCTCCCCTTCGGCTATCCAGCCAAGCGCCGCATTCCGGAAGATCGCTACGACCCAGCCCGAGTACACTGGATCAAGGCCTGACGCTTCTCAGGCGCGCGCCGCCGTACTGCGCCAAATATGGAGAAGCCGATCCTCCGTGATCTTGTCCACGGGAAAATAAGACGCCTCCATAGCGCGGGCCAATTTTTTCGCCAGCCCCAATTTGACGAAGCCGTTTTCCGTGTCGATAACGGCGATGGGAAGCTTCCGCTTGCCGATGCGCTGGGCTTCGGTGATAGCATCCTGCACCGGATCAGCGCCGGGATGGAGCGCCCGAGTAGCCCGGCCATCGGTAATGAGGATCAGCACCGGATCTTGCGCCGGATCCTGCCGATAGATCATGTCCAAAAGATCTTCTGTCTTGAGCAGCCCCTTAGCCAACGGAGTCTTACCTCCGGTGGGCATGGCGGCTAATTTTTTTTGGGCGAAATCCACGCTGCGCGTCACAGGTAGCAATACTTCCGCCTCATTTTTGCGAAAGGCGATCATGCCGACCCGATCCCGCTTTTGATAGGCCTCCATCAAAATCTTGAAGATGACGCCCTTGACGGTCTTCATGCGTTCCCGCGCCCCCATGGAGCCGCTGGCATCTACGGCAAAGAGGAAAATGTTGCCGGTACGCTTTTCCCGAATTTTACTCCGCAGATCTTCCGGACGAATGGCCACAGCACAGCCGTTAGAGGGACGCAGCCGCTGAAAAGGGGCCGCCGCCCGCAGCGTCGCGTCGAAGGCGATGTCCGTGGTGCGCCCTTTCGGAATCCCGGCGCGAACGTAGCGGCCCTGCTTGAGATCGGTTTTCGTGGCGCTGCGCTTGCCGCTGCCCTTCTTCACCTGCCGCGCCCCCGGCGGCTCGACCCAGACAGGCGGCAGAAGGACGCGGGGATCAGCGGCGTCCACGCGCTCCCGGCTTCCGGCATTGGGATTGCCCATGTCTTCCGGCGGCGTTTCGTCTTCTTCTTTGCCTTCGTGTTCCTCCGTGTCGATGGGATTTGGCGGCGGCGGGCTGTCTGGCTGAGCGAAGGTTTCTTCTGGGGAAGGCTCCTTCTGTTCTTCCGGCGTGTCCGGGGGATTTTCCGGCTGCGGCGGTGGCTCCGCCGGGGCCTCAGCCTCGGAAGGAAGCTGACGCATCCGATGAGGCAGGACAAATTCAGAGGCTTCCTCTAAATCCCGGGGCAGCACAAAGGCCCGCCCCGCCAAAGCGGCTACGGCGCGCGCCGCTTCGATGAGGAAGATGTCCGCCCGATGTCCGGCCACATTGGCCTTTAATGTGTAGACCGCCGCTAAGCGCACCATGGCATCAGATACCTCCACCGCGGAAAGGATCGCCTGAGCGGCCTTGACTTTCTCCGCTAAGGCCTTCGTCTCCGTCTGCCACGCGGCACGAAACGCCGCCGCGTCTTTTTCGTATGAGGTTACCCGCCGGACGATCTCCATGCGATCCGCCTCTTCCGCTGCTGCAGCTACCGAAACGAAGAGGCCGAAGCGATCAAGACAGGCGGCGGGCAGCGTACCGCTCTCTGGGGACATCACCGCCAACACGGTGAACCGCGTCCGCCGCTCTTCCGAAAGGCCGTCCCTTTCCAGGCGGTATCCCCCTGCCTCCTCGATGGTGAGAATGGCGGAGAGAAGATCGTCGCGCAAAAGATTCACGTCGTCGATGTAGAGAAGGCCCCCGTCGGCTTCGTCGATGAGTCCCGGCAGGAGCTTCTTATGTCCGCTGCGGATGGCCTCCTCGGTGTCAATAGAGCCAAAGAGGCGATCCTCGGTGACGCTGACGGGAACTTCCAGCCACGGCCCTTCCGTCAGCTCCCGCGCCCCCCGGGCCAGCGTCGATTTTCCCGTTCCCTTATCACCGCTGATCAAAAGGCCGCCTGTATGAGGATTGACCAGCGCCAGGAGGAGGGCGCGCTTGGCTTTTTCCATCCGGCAGACCGCCGTCAGCGGGTATCCCTGCCGCTTCATTCGTCGATGACCTTATCGACGTCGTCCCAGTTGAGGGATTGTTCCTCGAAGGGGCGACGTCTCATGCGGTGGGGCAGGGCTAACTTCGCCGCCGTCCGCAGATCTTCACGGTTGACCTCGGTGTGGCCGTCCATCGCCGCCAACGTCTCTGCCGTTTTGATGAGGGTGATGTCCGCCCGATGGCCGTCCACCCCCAGCGCGATGGAGAGCTTCGCCGCCAGCCGCAGGATCTCGTTGTCCGCCGTGACCTGGGGCAGGAGCTTCATGGCCCGCTCGATGCGGCGCACCTCATTTTTCTGCTCTTCCTCCCATTTCGCCACAAAAGCCGCCGGATCGTCCTCGTATTCCAAGCGGCGTTTGATGACCTCCGCCCGTTTATCCAAATCCTTCTCACCGGCGACGTAAACCGATAGGGCGAAGCGATCCAAAAGCTGGGGCCGGATGTCCCCCTCTTCCGGGTTCATAGTACCCACCAAAGAAAACCGCGCCGGATGGGAATAGGAAATGCCCTCCCGCTCCACAGTATTGATGCCCATGGCCGCTGAGTCAAGCAGCACGTCCACCACATGATCGTCCAAGAGATTGATCTCGTCTACATAGAGAATGTTCCGATTGGCATCTGCCAAGATGCCCGTCTCAAAGGAACGCTTCCCCTCGCGGATGGCCGCCTCAATATCCAGCGTGCCGACGACACGATCCTCGGTGGCGCTCACCGGCAGCTCCACCACCTTCATGGGAAGCAGCTCCACTTCGGGCGCTTTGCCGTCGTATTTTTCGTGGCACTCGTCGCACCACGCGGCGGGCGCGTCGGGATCGTCGTGGAATCGGCAGCCCTTAATGCAGCGCCGGGGCGGAAGCAGATCGGCCAGCGCCCGCACCGCTGTAGATTTCGCCGTCCCCTTCTCCCCTTGGATCAGCACCCCGCCCAGCCGAGGATTCACCACGTTGAGTACCAGCGCCTGCTTCATATTCTCCTGCCCGATGATGGCGGTAAAGGGAAATGTGTCCTGTCTTTTCATAAACTCTGCCTCCTGTATAAATTCCTTCAGCGGCGATCCGCCGCCCCAAATCTTCGCGGTCAATCGTCTTCGTCGTCTTCTTCTAACTCGCCTTCCACGGAGAGGTACAGCGCCTGTAATTTCTCCTTCGTTTCGTCGCTGGCGTTCCACATCTTCCGCTGCTCCGCCTCCAAGAGAGTTTCGGCGATATTTTGCAGCGCCCAGGGATTGACCTTTTTCATCCACTGCTGCACCTTTGGGTCAAAGGCGTATTTCTCGGCGTACTTATCGTACATCCAATCCTCCATGACCTGACTGGTGGCATCCCACTGAAAGCTGATACTGAGGCGGTTGGCCATATCCATGGCTCCCTTGTAGCCGTGTTTCATAAGGCCTTCGATGTATTTCGGGTTCAGGGCTTCCGCCCGCACCACGCGCTTCATCTCCTCGGCCACCGTGCGCATGGCCGGATTGCCCCGGTTGCTGCTGTCGCCGACATAAGATTGGGGCGCTTGGCCACTGAGGCTTCGAACGGCGTTGATCATGCCGCCGTGAAAGCCGTTGTAATCGTCGGAGCTTAAAATATTCGTATCGTGATTTTCCTCGTTCTTCACCGTGAGATCCATCACCGCCAGCCGCTTTTTGAAGAGTTCCGGCTGGTATTCGCCCCGCACTCCGCCGCCAAAGGCGTGCCCGCCCCAGCGCACGTAGACCTCGGCTAAATCCTTCTCGTCCTGCCAATTCTTGGCGTCCAATACCACATTGATCCCCGAGCCGTAGGTTCCCGGCGCGTCGCCAAAGACGCGGTAGGCTGCGCTGCGCCAGGCGTCATCAGGGGACGCGCCCTCGGCCTTCAGCGCGTCGCTGTCCTCACGGATGTGGCGGCGGACGAAATTATCCGCCTCACTCTCTTCCAGCGCCGCCACCATCATGACCGCCTTGTCCATGAGTTCGGCGATCTGGGGCAGCGTATCCCGGAAGAGACCGCTGATCCGAGCCGTCACATCGATGCGTGGCCGCTTTAGTTCGGCTAAAGGAATGACCTCCAAATTGACGACGCGAAGGCTTCCCTTTTGCCAGACCGGCCGGACCCCCAACAGGTAAAGAAACTCCGCGATGTCTTGGCCGCTGCTCCGCATATTCGGCCCCGACCACAGCACCATGCCGATGTTTTCCGGGTATTTTCCCTGCTCCGTGATGTACTTTTCAATCATCCGATCCGCTAACTTGCAGCCGGTGATCCACCCCGCCTGAGAGGGCAAGGTACGGGGATCGGATCCGTAAAAATTGCGCCCCGAAGGCAAAAGGTCAACGCCCCCGGCGCTGGGGGAACCTGACGGCCCCGGCGGGATATAACGGCCGGCGAGGGCGTCCATCGTATGCGTCATTTCCTCCCCTGTCCGCGCCAGCCGAGGATAGACTTCCGCCGTGACGTACGCCGCCATCCGGCGCGCTTTCTCTTGCCACTCAGCACTGCCTTCCTTGACAGAAGCGATGGCCATGGCATCCTCCACGGCGTCTGCCGTAAAGCCTCCTGCTGCGAGGGCAGCGATGAAATCCCGGCCCTCCTGCCGAATACGGCGTTTGATCTCGCTGCCGGTCAGGCCGCTTTTCCCGCAGCCTTCCCAGATATGGCGCTCCATTTCTTCCAGTGTCGTGCCGTACTTTTCCACCCAAAGATCCAGCAGCGCCCCTGCCGCACCGTTGGGGAGGCGCAAAAGATGGAGGATCTCGTCGATGAGGAGATCCCCGGCGGGCGCTTCCCCCAAGACATGCAGCCCCACATGGATCTCGCTGTCCTGTAATTCTTCAATGAAGCTATGGAGATCCGCCAGATAATCGGTAAAGGATATCCCTTCCTCATAGGGAACAGAATCATCCAGCTTCGCCTGCACCGCCAATTCACGAATTTTCTTCGCCAAAGCTTCGGTCTGCTCCCCATCGCTTCCCTTGAAATTCGCGTACTCGTCCATCATCTTCCCTAATTCTGCCAGCTCGTCAAAAGCCCCGGCCTCCGCCACCGGTGCGGGGAGATAGCCGATCAGGCAGGCTCCGGAACGACGCTTGGCGATGATCCCTTCCCCGGTGATCGTCATGAGATAGGGATAGATATTGGGCAGGGAGCCGATGGCGATGTCCGGATAACTGGCCTCATCAAGCCCCGTAGCTTTCCCCGGCAGCCACTCCACATTCCCGTGGGTGCCCACATGAACCACTGCATCCACCTGGAAAACTTCCCGCAGCCAATAATAGAAGGCCAAATATTGATGGGTCGGCGCAATCTTCGGATCGTGATAGGCCCGCTGGGGATCCATGCCGTATTGACGGGCAGGCTGTACCGTCAGGAAGATGTTGCCGTCCATGGTGCCGGGAACCAAAATATTGCCCTCGTCCGACAGCATGACCCGGCCTGGGGCTTTTCCCCACTGGGCTTCCATGCCTTGGCGGGCGCTCTCGGGGAGCGTATCAAACCAAGCGACGTATTCCTTCGCGGCAAGTTTTTGGCATTCCTCCGCTTGCTGATCCGTCATGAGGGAAAGATCGTTCGTGGCGTGGCTGGTCATGAGCCGGGCAAGATCCGCCGCTGTTTCCGGCAGGAAATCAATACGATAGCCCTCCTCCTTCATCCTTCCTAAGAGACGCCGCACGCTCTCCATGGTGTCAAGGCCAGAGGCGCTGCCGATATTGTAATTCTTCGGCGGATAATTGTGGAAGATCACCGCCACTTTTTTGTCGGCATTGGAAAGCCAGCGCAGTTTAGCCCACTTTCCCGCCCGGGCCACCATAGCCTTCATTCGCTCCGTCAAGGGCACATATTCCACGGCACCATCCGCCCGAGTGACCCGCCCCGCGATGGGGACTCCATGGAGCGCGCCATCCAATTCCGGCAGGGCCACGCCAATGGACGTTTCAACGGCGTTGAGCCCCTCGGGATTCGCCCGCCACTCCACCTCGGAGGTCAGGAGTGTGTACGCGGTCAGTACCGGCACCCCCAAGGCCGCAAAATCTTCCACCTTGAGATTGCCGTTACCGATCTGGGAAAACTTCATGGTGGTGACCAAGGCGTCGATGATCGTCTTTCCCTCCGCTTGGAAAAAATCACCAAATACCTGCCGCATGGGGGGCATCCCCAAGGAAACATCCGGCATCTGGTTGGAAAAAACCGGGATCACGTTGTATCCCTGCTTCTCCGCTTCTTTCACGAAAGCCGCCGGATATTTGAGATCATCCCATATCCATTCGTCCCGGTAAAAGAGCAGCCCTAACGTAGGCCTATCCAATCGGCAGAATTTTTCGCGGTACAGGGAGAGATTCGTCGTATAGCCCTCGGACAGCGCCGGATGATAAATCCCTGCCCAGGCCCGTACCGCCGGTTCATCCGGCTCAGGCAGCGAAGGATCGAATTGCGAGGCCGCATAGCGCCAGAAGTTGCGAAAATTTTCCGCGCCGCCATAGAAACTGTATCGCCGCAGCCGATCCACGACGGCGGGGGCGATCTCCGTCCCCTGCTCTTCCCCGGCCACGCTTTCCACGGCATCTAAAATATAAGGAATGTGGTGCGCCGTCAAAAAGGCGCGGCAATCTTGCCAAAATGCGGATTTCGTCACGTTGTTGATGAAGCGACCCACCACCAAGACGCTCCCTTGGAGTTTGCGCTCCCAAACGTAGTTCCACTCGCTGGACCGCTCGATCTGAACGACGTTGCAGAGATCGGACAGCGCCCCTTTTTCCTGTAATTCCCGACAGGTCTCCCCCATCACCGCGTAGCGGCGCTTATCGTTCGTCATATAGATGATTTTGACTTCCATAAACCGCCCTCCCTCCGTCACAACTCCGAACCCATCCCGCATCGTCCGACCCCAACACCTCTCACTGGCGCAGATGCACGAAAGCCCGTCCTCCCAGCCAGAATCCCGCCACCAAATACAGCGCTAACACCGCCGCCGAAAGCAGCGATACTTCTGCCCCGCTGCCGAGTCCCCGCAAGAGGTAGCTGGCGTGGGTCAGGGGCAGGACTTCAACGGCCCAGCGCACGGCGTCCGGCAGGGCATGGGGCGAAAAGAACGTCCCGCAGAGAAAAGACATCGGCAAAAGGACATACGTGTTCATCTGCCCCATCTGCTCGTATGTCTTAAGCTTCATGGAAGCAAAAAAGCCGATCTCGGCGAAAATGGCGCAGTTCATCACCAGCACCAGGACGAAAAGCGGCGTCAGCGTAAAATGCGCCCCGAAGGCGTAGGCTAAAACGACGATGATAGCGGAAGAAATCAGCCCCCGCAGCACCGCCGCCAACACCTTCCCCACAACGTAGGCATAGGGCCATATCGGCGCGATGAGGTACTCCTCAATGCTTTTATGGTAGACCCGCTCAGCGTGAACCGGCGTCACGCTGTTGAAACTGATGTTCATGGAATTGAGGGCCAATATCCCCGGCACTAAAAAATCAAGGTAAGACGCGCCCCCCGCGTTGATGCTGCGCCCCAGTCCCCAACCAAATGCCACCAGATAAAGAAGGGGCGCTACCATGCGGCTGAGGATAAACGCGGTCATCCGGTGCTTCAGCACCACCCAATCCCGCCAGAAAACGGTCCAAATATCCGCCAGCATCAAAGCCCCTCCTTTCGCCCGGTCAGCTCGATGAATACATCCTCCAAATTCGACCGGCGCAGGGAGGCAGCCGTTTCCAGCGTTCCCAAAAAATCTTTTCCTGCCTCCCGGCTGTCAAAGAGGCGAAATTCCCGGTGGGAGCCTTCTTCCCATTCCACTACATAGCTGCCGAGACGTGCCAAGAGGTTCGACGGCGTATCTACCGCCACTAATTTTCCCCGGTTCATGATCGCCACCCGCTCACACAGCGCTTGTGCTTCCTCGATGTAATGGGTGGTGAGGAGGATCGTCGCTCCCGCCTCTGCCATCCCCCGAATGTATTCCCAAATCCGGCGGCGGACTTGTGGATCGAGAGCCACCGTCGGCTCGTCTAAAAAAAGGATCCGAGGCCGATGAATGAGCGCCCGGGCGATGAGCAGACGGCGTTTCATCCCCCCTGAAAGCTGGCGCACGCTGTCATGATAGACCTCGGACAGTTCCATGTAGGACAAAAGCTCGGCGATCCGCTCCGCCCGCTCGGCACGCCCCATGTGATAGAGGCGGGCGTGCAGCTCCAAATTCTCTCCCACGGAAAGATCTTGATCGAAATTCAAATTCTGCGGCACCACACCAATCATCTGCTTGATGGCGCGTTGATCCGCCGCGTCGTCAAGGCGTTTCCCATCGTAGAGGATCGTCCCTGCCGTCGGCCGAGCCAGCATCGTCAGCATGCGGATCGTCGTCGTCTTGCCAGCGCCGTTAGGTCCTAAAAGGCCAAAGACTTCCCCCGTCGCCACCGTGAGATCCAGCCCGTCCACCGCCACCTTTTCCGCCGTACGGTTGTCTTGCGTCTTATGGGAAAAGACCTTGCGCAGCCCTTTTACCTCAATCATCGTTCCCTCATCATCCCGACCTTCCCGCCTGACAGTTCACGCATTCCCGCCGCCCTCCGTCCTCAGGGCGTCCCACGCTTCCTCCGCCCGCCGAACGTAAAGGCGGCGAACGGCGCAGCTCTCGCCCAAGCCGTGCAGATACGGCTCCACCGTGAATCCCGCAGCCGTCAAAATCGACCGATGGGATTTTTCTCCCTCTCCGGCCATATCGTCTTTTACATGCTTCCCCACTGCCATCATCAATGGCATCAACAGTACTCGTTTCACCTGCCGTTCCTTAAGCCTCGGAAGAATATGTGCCAAGCGCGGCCACCCTTCCATTGTGTAAACGAAAACATCCTCCCACCCCGCCGTGTCAAGGCGATCCTGAAGCACTGCGTAAAAGGCGTTGGAAGGGTGCGGTGTACCGTGCCCCATGAGGAGAACAGCTTCTCCCATTTTCCGCGGAGGAAACGTCTCCCCTAACGCTGTCACGAAATCCGCCACATCGTCCCGCTGCTCTTCCTGCGCCATCCAATACATCAGCGGCGTTCCCAGAACGAGCTTCTTGAACCGCGCCCGATATGCCTGAAAGATCTCTGTCAACAGCGAATAGTCGAGACCGGGGAAAAAATCCAGCGACACCAAGGCAACCCGAGTAAAGCCTTGGGAGACCAATCCTTCAAGGGCCGCTTCTGGGCGCGGCAAACGGATCCCCGTATTCGCTGCAAAGCGGCGAATCATGACCTCGGACGTAAACGCCTGAGTGATGGTCACGCCGGGATGTTTTTCGGCGATCGCTTCCATTGTGGTCGCCAGAGAAGCCTCATAAGCGGCTTCTCCCGCCGCGCCGTAGCTCACCACCAACATGGCTTCCTTCGCCGCCTTTTCGGGAAAGGATTCTTCCTCATGGATCAACACTCCGATCCCTGCCGCCCGTTTCAGCGCCTGCGTGGGGCATTTCACCGCCTCGTTCAGCCGATACCCGGCACCGTAATCATGGCGTTTCATCCCGCACTCTCCCTTTCCTCCTCATGCCCCTCCACCAAAGAGACCGGCGACAGTACCGATCTTCCCTGAGAATTAACAAAGATATCGGCCTTGACCCCAAAGACTTCCCCCAACATGTCCACCGTCAGGATCTCCTTCGGCGTTCCCTGGGCGAAAATGCCGTGGTTTTTAATGACCACAATCTCGTCGGCGTATTGCAGGGCGTGGTTGATATCATGCAGCACCATGATCACCGTCATCTTGTAATCCCGATTGAGCTCTTCCACGATGTTCATGACCTCAAGCTGATGCCCGATATCAAGGTATGTGGTCGGCTCATCAAGGAGTAAAATTTCCGGCTGCTGGGCCAGCGCCATAGCAATCCACGCCCGCTGCCGCTCCCCGCCGGAAAGCGCCATGACACGCCGGTGCAAAAATCCTTGCAGATGAGTGCGAGCGAGCGCCCAGGTCACTGCCTCCCGGTCCGCTTTTGGATCTCCGGGCCGCAGCCAGCTCCGATAAGGAAAGCGGCCAAAATCTACCAACGCCTCCACCGTCACATCCGGCGGCGCCTGCGCTCCTTGGGGCAGAATTGCTAACCGCTGGGCGAGCCGCTGACGGCCCATGTTCCTCACATCATCGCCATCTAACAAAACCTGCCCCTGATAATGATGATTAAGGTTGGACAGCGCTTTTAAGAGGGTGGATTTCCCTGCACCATTAGGTCCGATAATGGCCGTGCGCTTCTTTTCGCTGAAGGTAAGATTGATATTTTTGATGATCGTATGCTTTTCGATCTTGACCGTCAAATTCTTCGTTTCCAGCGCCATCAGAGGTCCCTCCGTAACAAAAAGAGAAAGAAGGGCGCCCCTAAGGCCGCCATCAGGATGCCCACGGGAAGTTCCGTGGGAGCAAAAGCCGTCCGAGCAAAGGTATCGCTGAAAATGACCACTGCCGCCCCCAAGAGCGCCGCCCCCGGCAAGAGGAAGCGATAATCCGAACCGACCAAAAGCCGCGTAGCATGAGGAACGATAAGCCCCACGAAGCCCAAGAGTCCCACCACGGACACGGCGCTGGCCGCCAACATCGCCGCCAAGGCCGTCATTACCACCCGGGTCAGCTCCACATTGAGCCCCAGCCCCTTCGCGATCTCATCCCCTAATTGCAAGATATTGAGGTGCTTTGCGCCTAACAGTACCAAGACCAATCCCGCCGCCGCATAGGGCAAAATAATGGACACATGAGGCCAGCTTCGCGCCGCCAAGCCGCCCACCATCCACATAAGCGCCCCATGAACCTTGTCACTGTAAAAGATCATCAGAGCCGAAATTCCGGCCCCCAAAAAGGCCGACACCGCCACCCCGGCCAGAATGATCCGCACCGGACGAATGCCGTTTTTCCACGCCAAGGCATAGATACATATCGCCGCTCCCATGGCGCCCACAAAAGCGGCCGGTATAATCATGTACTCATACCCGGGAAATACCAGCATCACCAAAATGCCCGTCAGCCCCGCGCCGGACGAAATACCGATAATGTGGGGATCCGCCAGCGGATTTTTCATGATAGCCTGCAAGACCGCCCCGGCAAGGGCCAGATTAACCCCCACCAAAGCCGCCACAATGGTACGCGGCAAGCGGATATTCATAATGATCTGCTGATGGACCCCCGGTGTCTCCCCTAAAAGTGCCTGCCAAATCTCCTCCAGGGGAATGCGCACCGACCCCATGGTCACGCTGATGATAAATCCCGCCACCACTAAGCCGGCAAATATCGTCAGAATCACGAGCCGCCGAACCAGCCCCGTACTTCGGATATGTTTTTCGTTCCCTTCCGCCATTACTGGAACACCTCAGGATACACCGCCCGCGCCATCTCTTCCGCCGCCTCAGGATAATGAAGACCGGGGCTTAAAAGGAAATGCTCCTGTGACAAATAATAGACCTTACCGTTTTTAATTGCCGGGATCGTCTGCCAGGCGGGATTTCCCTCAATGGTCGCCTCCATGCTGGCCTTGATGTCTTTCATCTCGCCCATACTGGTAATAAAGAGAATCTCCGGGTTCTGCTCCACCAAAGTTTCGATACTGTAAGGAGCGGCGTCGGGATTTTTCTCCATGGGCGTCATGCCGCTGGCCACGTTGATAAAGCCCAACATTTTCGCCACTGATCCGGCAATGCTGGTATCAAGCTGCACGCTCAACCCTTGGACGGTGCTGTGGAGGATAGCCACGCGAAGATTTTCCTTCGGCATCTTTGCCTTAACGGCGTCAAGCTTATCCTCCATGGACTTGATCAGGGCCTCGCCCTTCGCCTTTTCTCCCGTCACCTGGGCAAATACTTTAACTTCGTTCTTCACATTTTCATAATTTTTCATGTCCATCACCAGCACGGAGATCCCGTTCTCCGTAAGCGGCTGGATCAGTTTCTCATTCATCCCCTTATTCACGATGACGAGATCCGGCGTACAGGCCAGTACCTTTTCCAAATCAATCTGATACACCCGGCCAACGCTGGGCTTATCTTTCGCGAAATCAGGCAAAGCCAATTTCGCATCTGGACGGCCGACAATATCGCCGCCCACCGCATGGAGAGGCTCCAAAAACGAAGCCGATGTCACCACGATCCGTTCCGGCTTCTTGGCGAGGGTCACCTCTCGCCCCTGATCGTCCCGGATGACGGCGAAAGCACCGGCCGCAGCGCTGCCGCTCTCTTTACCCGAATTTCCAGGCACGGATTTTTCTCCGCAACCCGCCGCCACGAGAAGCAGCAGTCCCAACAATAAAATTCCCAATACATTTTGGCCCTTCATCTTTTTTCCCCCTTTATGTTGGATATGCAACAAACAAAAAAGCCTTCCGCGAAAAGAGCGAAAGGCACCCGTCCTGTCTTTCGATCCCCTTCCCCATCCCTCGCAGGTCAAATAGTGATCGCTGAACAGGCAGTTCTCCTGACTCGACTTCCTCGCACCCCCGAACCTTCCCGGCAACATAACCAGTGGCATAAACTCGGGGCCGCTCCATCTCACAGTGGCGTGACCGCGCCGGTCTCTCACCGGCTTTTCTGTTAGGCTTTGTTTGAAAAGCACCTGTCCCTTAGCGAAACGTTGCTAAGTCTTCGAAATCCATTGAGCCGCAACGTTTCCTTCCTATGAACTTCAATACAGCACGCTTATACGATAAAAATGACGAAACTGGCGGCGGCAATACAGGCGAACATCGCCAACGCCACCCCCACGCCCTCAATCGTCTGAGGCCGCCCAAAGAGCCAGCTTCGCCCAAAAATGCCCCGCATATTAAAAAAGCTGAAATCAGAACGCACTCGAAACCACGCTTTCTTCCGCTCCTCGCCCAGCACGCGGGCAAAAATATTAATAATGCAGACCGCCCCAAAGAGCGAGCAAAGAATCCGCAGAGCAATCTCCTGATCCGTCACCAGCGGCACCTCCTCGGTGTTTATTATACCGGCTGCACCCCACAAATACAAGGGGCAGCCACTCTTTTCCCCATTCATCCCCCAGCAGGAGATCGCCAAACGCCCGCTCTCATCTGATATGTATCCTGCTTTTAGATGCGTCCAACTATGTTTGATTTTTGCTCCAAAATTATAGAAGTGCGCCCAAAGTGCGCCCAACGACCCTCTTCCCGGCAAGTGCGCCCACCGAAAGAAAGAAAACTAAAAACCCGCAATCCCCTTCGTAATAAAGGATTGCAGGTTAATATTTTCTGGTGCGCTTGGAATGAAGAGCACCCTATCGCATTTATTATCGACCTTATAATCGAGCGCCCGCGGTCACGTCGCGTGGCATAAAAAATAAGCTCCAGAGCCGAAGCCCCGGAGCCATCATTTCATCTCGCTATGCACGCCCCCGCCAGCACCGCCGCAATCGCTTCCCAGACGTTTCTCTGCGTCCGCAGCCGCCCTTCAATCCTTGCGTGCGCCTTCTCTGACGCTTTGAAGGATTCGCTGGCTCTCCTCAATTCTTCGTTCGCTGTCTTGAGTGATTGCCGCGCCTCTTCGGATTCGTTCTTGAGCGCCTGCAACTCTCTCCTCAACACGGCTATTTGATTCTTCGATTCGCTGAGCTGCCTCATCGCTTCGGTCAAGTCCTGATTCGATTCGTTTAAGAGCGTCATCAGCTCTGCGTTGTTCGCTTCCAGCGCGTTCAAGTGCGCTTCTAACGCCGTCAGCTGCGTCTCGCTGATCGTGTACGTCGGGATCTCGGAACAGGAACCAACCGGCGGCGACAGCAAGAGCAACAGCGGCAGAAATAACGATATAATGTATTTTCTCATTCACAACGACACCTCCGTTTTATCCAATGCCAAGTTCAGCTACATATTCCAGCGTTCGCTCCGCTCGATTCGCGTACCCATCGGCGTATTCCTCGCAGTCCGCCGCTTCGGCATACTCATCGCGAAACGTCTCTGCGCAGACTTCCAGGTCATTCATGTCGTAGCCCCGCCGCAGCCGATTGTAGACAAACCGACAAACGACGGACGTCGACGTCGGGCACCACATGCCGGCGTAAATGATACTCGCCGGTTCGTCAAAACCAGCGACGTCAAGTAGCTCGTCTACATAATCGAGGCAATCTTCGGAGAGCTTCTGCAGCTGTGCCTCCTGTCCTTCGGGGCTGTCGAGAATCTCAGACAATGCCTCGAGCTCGTCGGCTTCTTCGATGTCCGAATACTCCCGCCCGATGTATTTGCTACCCCCGGGGATCATCCGCAAAAGGTCATCGGCCCTGCCGCCTTCCCACTGACTAACCCCAAGCGACGGATAATCGCCTGCGGTCGAGCAGGACACCGCGTCGTATCCGCCTTCAATCCCGGTTTCAATCAAGCCCTCGGCAATAAGCCGCGCCATTTCTTCTCTCGTCATTTCTTCATCCCCTCCATTTTCTTTTTCAAAATCTCATGCAGCTGTTCAGCCTCTTTCACTCCGGCATCTTGCAGGTTCTCAACTATACTGATAATCTCTGACACGGACAGGTACCCCACTAAGAGCGTCACCGCCCACATCGGTTTTTGAAGGAGCAACATCATGCCATCAATCAGTCCGCCGGTCAAAACAATGATGGCGTAGACTAATATTTTGCCCGCAAAGCGATGTTTCATCTCACTTGACTTAATGTATCGCGCCTTGTGCGCTTTTCGCATACTCAGCACACATGCCCAAAGCGATGGATTTTCCTTTCCCCGTCGTTCCGTCAAATACCGCCGCGATAGCGCGATCCACTTCGACACCAAGTCAATCACGACGAGACCAGTAAAAGCCAGTAAAAGCTGCACATGCAGATTGTAGACAGCCGCAATAAGAAATCCCCCAAGGCTTTTTACGACCCAGCAGCTACAAAGCTCTGCGGTATGTTCCCGCGCTCGCATAAATAGCTCAAACAAATTCATTTTATGTCCCCTCTTTTCGTATGTAATCTCAAAATATAGAGGTCTTGGCCGGTGCGCGAATCTTTTTCATCCCTATCACCATCTCTCAATGAAAAAACCGCCCCACGGCGGCTTCAAGGCGCTTTTGCTCCCATACTGTAATTTATCTTGTAATTTCCATCGGCGTAGAGTTTAACTTGCAGCACATCATTCAGGGGGTATCCATAATCATAGACGGTTCCATGGAGTGCGCTTTTCCAAATCCCTTTCATGTTGGCCGTAAACGTGAGTTTGTCTACGTTGCAGGTTTCTGTCAGCGTAGCTGCGACCATGCAATAGGCAAACCCCACGCCGCCGTCCACATAGTCTAAAATCTCCTGCCACGCTTCTGCCGGGATGAGTTGGACGTCGGCAGCGTTCATCGCGGTGCTGATAAAACTATCCGCAGATGTCATGTCAATGTCTTTCCATTTGGCGGCGACAAGGTCATAGGTTTTATAGTGGTTGAGATCAGTGGTTACGCCTACTTTTACCGCTGCTGCACCGCTGACCGTGCTGGTGATACTGGCCTTGGTCAAAGCCTCAAAGTTACCGAGGCGGATGAGCTTCTTTGGCGTTACAACCTTTTCTTTTTTCAGTCCTTTTACCATCCCCCGTACGTTGCTATTTTGCGGGTATAAGCCACATATCTTAAAGGGATCGGCGAAACTCTTTAATGTCTCTGTATTCGCCTCTTCCTTGACCGATTGCAGCGCGTTGACTTTATCCGCCTTGGATAGCGACGACCAATGATCCGATAGCTTCGTCAGGGTTTGCGTACCCTCTGCGGTAATGCCATAGGCAACATCTTTGTCCGTTACATAGACCATTTGCCCGCCATAATCGCAAACCGGCGTAAACCCAGCGGGGCATGGATTAGTAAAGGCTGATTCGCCAAAGTTCATCGTGATATCCACTGGGCTGTTATTTTGAGAATCGCCTCCCCAAGAGTTATTGCTGACGACAAAATAGTAATCTCGGCCAAAATCAAACGTCGTGTCCTTGGTGTATAAGAGCGTCCCGCTGATATACAGGAGCATTTTTTTGCTCGCAAAATCAAGGCCGATGCCGATATACCCAGACCACGGAAGCCATGCCAAATTTTCCGTATAACTTGTCTGATCATATAAATACAGCTTGTTATACGAGCTTGACGACGAAATAAGCATGTATGCTACGTTAAACAGCGCGTGGTCTTTCGTCGCAATTCCGATATAGGCTCCCGAATCTTTTGACGAGTTATGATGTGCAAAGGCATATTCAAAATATTGCCTGCCACTGCACAGAGCGGGCTTATCGGAAAAATAGGCAGGCGTGTATCGCGTTATCGTTTTTAATAACTCACCATCAAAGCGAATTTTTCTCATGATAGATAGGCCCCCTCAAACACTTTGTAGTCTCCAATACGGATAAACGCACTCTCGGCGATATAGTTTCCTTCTGTTGTCAGCGATACAGTCGCCGGGGATGAATAGTTGGTCTTCGGATGCATCGTCCCATCAAAAACTACCGTTTCCGTATGGAGAAAGTCCGATTCATCGTCGTTCATAAAATCGCACTCAGTCAAGACCTGCCCTGCCGCTCCGGCTTCAAACTTTAAGACCTCGATCGGCGGCAGACAGAAGGTTCTTGTCTTATTGATGGCGATATCAACGACTTTAGGGGCGACAGGCGTGGCGGTGACGTTCAGCTTCGTAATCTGACTATATCCGCCGTTACTGCCGATAACCGTCTGGTCGCTGCCGATTTTCTTCCAATACCCTGTCTCTTCGTCTTGCGCAAAATCGCCGCTGATATGCGCCACAAGGCACATGTAGAGATTATCCCCATGGCGCACGAGCTTATTGACGGGATACGGCGTATTCGTTTCCCAAGGCACCGCTTTTCCCATATCCTCACTGCTGGCGCCGCCGCTTCCGCTGCCGATACGTTTCAGCTCGCAGGTCATTGTCCCGCTGATTGCCGTCGCTCCCTCCGTCGTGTCATTCGGCACTTTTGCGGCGCTGGTTCCCTCCGTCGTTACCTGCCAGTAACCCCAAGATGGCGTCGTTGGCGTGCGGAATACGTCCCCCTCAGCATAGGCGGTGTCCGGCAAAAACTTCTTCCAGAGCCGCCAGTCGTCAATCTCGGCTGAAGCGGTGAGGCGGCGCAGAATAAGCCTGCATGTCCCGTCTTCCGCCGTATCCCCTTCGCCATGCCCAACCGGCTCCGTATCGCCCGACGTACCGGGAGAAGTGACCTCCCAGAAGCCCCAAGTGGGGATGGTCGAAGTGCGAAAGACGTCCTGCTTTTTATAAGCAATCCCTGCCCGCCACATCGGCCAGTGCGCGTTACTTCCCGCATGGTTCTTATGAAGCGCGTTCTTATCGATTTGCTCCAGCGCGGCGTTAAACTGCACCGACAAAAGCGGCTTCGATGTGTCAATCAAGGGGATTGAAAGATTTGCCGTGTTGCTCATATTGTCACGTCCTTTCTTCAATGGTTGTCCCGTTCCAGGCATAGCTTTGCACCTGACCGCCGGAAGCCGCCGGAACGTAGAAGGAATTAAAGGCGAAGCCCTCTTGCATCGTATAGGTGTCGTATTGCTCTTTCCCGGTCACGATGAGGATATCGCCGGTAGCGACATACCGCTGGCCGTCGTGACCGTAAATGCCATCGGCGGATACGGTGCCGATGAGGAAGATGGGCATATTCTCATACATGACAGTGGTTTCGCCCGCCATCGGCCCCGCAGGAGCCACGATTCTATCCCCGCCGCCCCATTCTCTCATCCGCTCCATGGCGGCTGCGGCGTTCGGCACGATGTCCACTAACGTAGGGACCGTCCATGTAAACGTCCGCTGCTGCGGTTGATACGACAAGAGGCCATCCCGCCGGGCGTAAAGTTTCGCCGTAACGGTGAGGGAAAGGTCTTTTATGCCTCGGCAGAATGCCTCCCATGTCACCACCGCCGGAGCATTGTCAAAAGGAAACCGCGCCGTCTCCGCCCCATTCGTTATTTCCACGAGGTAATCCGTTCCCGCCTCGACCACAAACTCTGCCTTGCCCCAGTATTCCACCGCATCGTCCTGGGATACCATGCCGAGGCTCTGGCGATTGTTGCGCGGGACAAAGTGGATAGATAGATCCCCAGCGATCTTCTCGGTGGTGTAGACCTCCGCATGATTGCGGTCGCTCATTCGTATGCGCCCCGGCACCGATGGCCGGATACTGCGCTTTTGTGTCTTAAACGTCTGCGCTTTGGCGTAGTCAAACGCCTCCGTATGAGTAATGGAGGACGTCAGGATATTGTACGTTTCGGTGACGGCCGTTTTCGAGCGGCAGACGGGGCCGGTTCCGGTGACGAGAAGATACGTCCCCGCTGATACGAAGAACACATTGGCCATCGCGTTATGACGAGCCGGAACCGTATCGCACACGCCACGCAGAATGCCTTTGACTTGCCAATGTCCATTGGGCAGCTCAAGGAGCGTACTGTAAGCGATGATCTCATCATCAATGAGAAGTAACCGGCTCCCCTGCCGCGCCGTGGCGATATCGGCGACTACGCTTGAGGGAAGGTCTTTAATGCCGCCAAGGTCGGAGATTTCAAACCCGATGAGGTCTTCCACCGCCGAAAACTCTTCAAGGCCATAAATCAACCGCCCTGTCGGCGTCCACTTGCTGAGGCTGGCCGTACTCTCAAAGCTGCCGTCCTCCGGCTTGCGCCACACCGTCCAAAGTGTCGTATCGATAGACGGCAGGGCGACGAATGCGGCGACGTAGGTATCGTTGTCCGTGACCAATTCATAAGGCATTTCAAGATAGCGAAAGTCCTGCGCCCCGGTGGGGAATTTCTCTTCCGGCTTCCATTCCGTCGAGCCGGAATATTCAAACTCGCTCTTGGCAAGTCCCCAGATATCTTCCATGCCTTCCAGCCGGATTTCCCCTTCCGTCAGCTTGGACACGTCCACATCCGTCACCCGGATGAGCATATTTTTAATGCCGTACGGTTTCCAGTTCAGGAGAACGACGTCGCCGATGCGGACATCGTAAAGCTGGCGATTGCCAGTGATGGACACTGTAGCCAATGGGAACGCCTGCGTATGGAGTTCCCGCTTCGCCGCCCAAAGGGCATTGACCGCCGTGGTGAAATAAGTGTAGCTGTAAGATTTTACTGTCTGTACCCCGTTGTTTATCTCAATCGCCGCCGGGTCTTGGGTAGGAACGCTGGCCTGCTCATACTTCGCCTCCGCCGCCGTGAAATCGACGGAAACCTTGCTGACGATCTGCGACCAGTCGAGCCGGGTAAACGTGACCTGTGCGCAGTTGGAGGTATCCAGCCGCAAGCAGGAAGAAACGTCGTAATCGTCCCGGATGAGCTTAAATACCAACTTCCCAGTGTGCGGATCAGAAAAGCGGGCTGCGTTGATATGCTCGCAGATGTTATCGATGAGGGTCTGTCCTTTAGCGAGGCTGTTTAGTTGGACACTGATACCAAGCCCCTCTTCTTGCAACACTTTTCCCATGGCAACGAGGGCTTCAAGATCGATATCCTCCGGGTTTTCTGCCAAACCCCAGTCGCGATTCGTCAAAATCTCATAAATCGCCTCTGCGGGGTTTGCATCCTCACCGATTGCCCCTAAACCGAGAGTATCGGGGCAGTTTTGCAATTCAATCCAGAGCGCCGGTATTGTCGCCTGCTTGCCGATGTACGCCGTGGGTACAACCATGCTGACGAAGGGACGATAAGCTGGTGTAAGTCCCCGAAACTCCGCCTGAACAGTCGCTTGGCTCATCTGCTGCACCATCCATGGATCCGTTCCCTGCGTCTCTCCGCCGAGGTAGAGATGGAGATCGCCGACGAAGCCGCCTTGTTCGTCAGGGCCTCCGAAAAGCTCCTCATTATCGATAGCGACGGAAAATACCGCACCCCCCTGCCCTTCTCGGCTGACATCGCCATGCCAGACGTCTTTCTCGTTGAGGTAGAGGTGACGGACGCGCATGTTTTTCCCCGACCAACTGATGAGATACTGGTAGCCGAGGTAATACTTAAAGCCCTTCTGCATGGTCGTCTTGAGATTCCGCCCGTTGATGAGCCAGTTGAGAAGCCAGATAAAGAGCGCCCAAAGCAGTGGGCCGATTTTATCGTCCTTTGTCCGCCCCTTGGTTTCCGTCTTTACGTCGTCTACATGTCCTCCCTCGCCGCCTTTTACGGCACCACCGCCCTTTTGCTGACCTTCACCCTCCGAATGTCCCGTCCACTTGGTGGAAATGTACTGCATGATGAGCGACAAGACCAGCGGCCAAGCGTTAAATTTCGCGTGAGCTGCGTAGGTCTCCGTGTAGGGCTTTGAGCTAAAGTCCCCGAAATAGGCAACGATGGGAGATTTTACCAGCGCCCGGCCAATAATCACGGGGATAGGACTGCCAATCTTCGTCTCGTTGCTGCCGACGGAGAGCGTGGCGGCTTTGCTGGCCATCTCGTCCTTGGAATTGGAGTTTTTATTGATGAGCCAAAGGAGCAGTGTCGTGATCCCGTAGCCCACATATTGATTGAGTGCCGCCATGGTCGTCCTCCTTAAATCGTAATCGTGCCTACATATCCGTTCGTGTCCCGCTGTACCACCAAGCTGTCAATCCAGTAGGCTCCCTGCCCCGTCGGGTTCTTCTCCGGGTCGGTGGGCGGGCAGTAGGGAATACCACTGAAATTGAGGGTATTGTGATAACGCCGCGCACAGGTCGAAAAGAGCTGATCACACCCCGGCACAACAGTCACGATATTCCGAGGGATGTTCGTGCAGGGGTATTTCAAGGTGATACAGTTTCCCTTGTGCGTCGCGACCATGCGGATACTGGTGCCGTGGTAAAGTCTTCCACCCTCAAAGTAGCCGTCCTCATATTCGGCAAATTTAGCAGAATAGATTTGAAGCCCCTCCACTTTGTCAATGAGCGCTTCCACGGCGTAGTCCCCCTTTTTCAAGCCGCAGTTATGGTCAAAGACAGAATGACCGCAGTAATATTGATTCATGCCGTTGGGAAGTTCCTTTTGCAGCCAAGCGTCCATCGTGCAGGTAAGCTGGCACTCGGAGCCTTCAAACTGCACCTGCGTGACCTGTGCCCGCATGACGATATCCCAGCGGTTGAGGTCACTGGCGTGGAGGCGGTAGACCATCGCTTTCACCGGAATTTCCGGCGGTGCGCCTTCGTAGAGCTTGGCCACGGCGTTGTCCTTGTCCACCCGGACGATGCAGGCCTCCGTGTTGCCGCTGCTCCCCGGCTTGATATTCTCTCGCTGAATGGTATCGGCGTAAAACGTCTTTGTCGTCCCGTCGCTTATGGGAATGGTGATGTTCTGCGCGTCACTGGTAAAGAGATAATTTACATCTCCGTGTTGGAACACATAAAGCTCCACCGGCTGGCCGGTATCAAGTCCCGTTTCTTCCGGCTTTATTTGGCTGTCGCTCATCAGTTGTCCACCTCCTTTAGCGTAATTGACGCCGTCGCCACTCGCGACGTTTCATAGTCAATCAAAAGGTCATCCGATTCAAAGCGATACCGACAAAAGAAAGAGATCATAAGGACACGTTCCCTCACGATCTCTTTTTTCGGTGGCTCTTCTAAAAAAACGACGCCGTAAGTATTGAATTGGTCGCGGCTGTAGCCGGATATACCCAAGATTTGACAGGTTCCGTCCTTGAAAAACACCACAATCTTCTTTCGTCGCCCGCTCTTGTTATAGTATTTCCAGTACCATAACATTTTGACGTTCATCTGCATGGATCCGGCCTCAACCGATTCCAAAAGTTCCATGTCGCATATCCATGTCGGTGCCCAGAAGGATTTCCATGCCCCTTTATGACGATAGAAAAACCGTGCTAAATTGTTAATCATCGCCCGCGATTTCAGCGCGTAGGTGATTTCCCGTGTCTCCGATGGGTTATAGCTCTTCGGGTCGAACTTAAAGACGCCGGTATCGTAGTCAATGCGGTTGGCGTTCTTCGTAAACTTCCCGTCCAAATTATCCGCCCACTGCGGCTCGTAGCGCCACACTTCCACGCCTTTATAGAGTGCCGGAAGGCCGTGCTGATACCCCCATGTAGCCGGCATTTCTTCGTCGTATTCCACGTCGTATTGTTTTGGGAAGAAAGGCTGCGCGTTTTGGTTTTGAAGAAGCTCAAAATTCAGCGTCATCTCCGATACGATATCCGTGCGCGACGTGAAGGAATCGTCCATCGCCAGCACACCTTGAAAGACCGGCATGACCATCGTATCGATGGCCTTCCACTCCTTGCCTAATTCGCCGGTCAGCCCGAGAAGGCCGGTGGCGGTGATGTATTTGAGGTCGTAGACACTGCCCCCGCGCACATCGTCCAGCCACAAGGCCACGGAGCCGATATTGCGGTAGCACCAGAGATATTCCCGTGGTATGACGATATCCTGCTGTCCGGAAGAAGCGTTGTCCGAAAGTTCTGCCGCCGCGTGCCAGAGGGGAAAGGAGATTGTCGTTGACTGCGCATGATAGATGAGCGCTCTAAGCCGCTCTGACTGCTCCGCGTCCATGCCGGTGTAGTCGTAAGACACGTAGCGGCGCGGCTCCCGGCGGAGAGCCTGCCGCTGTTCAGAGCCGTCCCAAGAGGAGAGGATATTCGTCAGGAAGGATATTTTTTCGCTGATATGCGCGTTCTCTGCCGCCATCATGTATTCCCCCAATTCGGACTGAGGTCAAAGATTTTCCCGGATATATCGCTAAACTGATACTTTTGCAGCCACTTCCACATCTGCCAAAGCATCCACGGTTCATAGCATGGCCCACTCTCGTAATCGTCATTCAAAAAGAGCGACGCCGTGGCATAAGCCCAAAAGAGGATACGGCCAAATTCGGCGATATTGCCCTGCCGCTCTGTCCGCTGATAGCCCGTCACAATATCCGGCGCGGCATCCTTTAGGTTCAGAGGATAAATCCCCCCCGCCGCCAAGTCCGCCGTAACCTTCGCCATGAGCGCCGCTTCGCTTTTTTCGTCCACCGTAGCACTGAGGGTAAAGGTGATGGTCGGGAGCGTGCCGTCCTCGCTGTCTACAAGCCAAAAGGTACGGCCTTGTTGCACATACTCATACGGACCGCCGCCTTCCGCGCTGCCGTTCAATCCCCAGAGATATTCAGGCAAAAAGGACGAAAGTACGCCCACTGGCCGAGAAACGATAATGAACGACGACGGCTCGTTATCGGCGTCTAAAATGTAACGGAACTGGTGCGACTCCAAGACCTCCATGGACACTAAGAGGTCGCTCCATGTGTTCGCTTGCCGGGTCGTCTTATGGCCATTAGCGTCAATGATTTCCAAGTGCCGGTCACTCAGATGCCAATCCCATAACCAGCCCGCCTGCAAGCTGTCCCAAGCGGCAGGTACCGTATCGCCCCAAACGATGCGCAGGGAATCAATAAACCCCAGTGTCGCCTCGTCGCCATAGACGTAGGGCGGTATGCCAATCGCTCCCAACGGCAGGAGCCGCGTAGGTGGAAATGGCACCGGCGAACGCTTGAGAGACTTTCCGACCTCATAGAGACCGAGAAAGCGATTCAGCATAGGCATGGAAATGCGACCTCCTTCTCATCATCATTGCTTGACGCTAAATCCGTCCATCCCGTAAATACCCCGCCGCCTCGTATAGGGAAACACCTGATGAAGCGCTCCTGATGTCGGATAGGATATCTCGTACGTCTGCCCCGGCGCGACGTTTCTCAGCGAAATAAAGTAGACGCCGGGGACGTAGCCGACGGGGGAGAAATTTCGTAGCGCGTCCGGGTCGCGGATGACGTAGCAGACAAGGTTCATATTGACGGTAATGCAGTTTAGCGTGTTGACGTTTTTCCCCGTATCCAGCGGCGATTCGCTCATGAGCTTTCGATAATCCGGGATAAACGCGTTCCACGCGGCGTCAGAGACTTCCTTCGTCTTGACCGGAAGCGCCATCTGTTTCCCCGTGTAACAGTGAGAAAAGGCACTGGCGTCGTTTGCCCCGGCGCTGGCCCAAAGAACCGGCTGACTTCGGTGCGGCGCGTTGTCCATGTCGATCCGAAGGAAGGTATTGGCGTTTTGCGCCATGGAAAAGAGTGGCGTTGTTTCCGTTTCAATGGTCGTAGCGTCGAACGAGGGAGAAGCCGTAAACATGTGATAGCTGTTGCGGCTTCCCGAAACGATTAGGCCGCCGTCCCAGTTCCCCACTTTCTCCAGATAGCCTAAAGCCAAGTGCTGAAACACGGTACCGTCGGTGAGACTAAACACCAGCATGTCCGCCGGTTTCTTGACCACGTTGCAATAAAGCGTATAGCTGCCGTTTGGATTGACCGGGATACCGACGCCAATCGCCTGCTGCGTTCCATATTCCCGCGTTACGTTGGGCTGGTCGTACCAATATCCAGAAGGTGGTTTATTCGTATGGGCTGTGCTGGCAATCAGGCCAATGCCATGGGCGTTTCCCTCGTTCGCCTGCGTCTCAAAAATCTTCTTGCCCGCCGCCGTGCGAAAGGATCCAAAGACTGTCCCAGCGGCGTTTTTAATGCAGAGGCGCTTTCCATCGTAGCTGCCGGAGCCGTCGATCGCCAAATCATCGAGGCAGTTTTCTAAAATTGTCCAGCCGCTGGCCAAGGCGAAAGCGCTGATTTTCTCCAAGATTGCGTCCGGGCCGGTAAGGCCCTCATAAACTGTATAAGCCATCGTTACTCCTCCATTCTGATGAGCAAGTTCATCATGCGCGAAAGCCGATCCATCTCCCTGTCCTCACCTTCTAAAACCTCCGCGGCATGGTGATTGACGTAGGCAGCATAGCCGGCAAGGTGGAATTTTCTTCCTTCCCAGACGTTCGGCAACGCTAAAAATTTCTTCCCTTTGAGCGTCAGCTCGCCGTATTCCTTTAAGGGTGCCGACGGAAAGAGGAAATGCGGCAGCTCTCCTAAAAGACCGTATCCATCAGCACAGAGCTGTAAGCCGGTGCCGTGGATATGGTACCGTTCTTTGGCGTCGTAGGCGTGGACGTAGTCCTTCGGCACGCTCTCCCCCGGTCGCACCCAGTTCTTTTCCGGCGACAGGTTAGGCGCTTGACGAACGAAATGGTAAAACGGCGTCGGCCCGGAGCATACCGGCTCCGGGATAATCTGCCGCTCCTGCACATAGTTCGCAAAGGTTCTCCACGTTCCATCCGGCATCATGGCTCTGACCTGCGACGGCGTGCCCTTCTCCGCCAGACAGGCGAAAGTGGCAATCCCATGGGACAGGCTCCATTCCTGCGGCCGATAATCGAACTTCACCCCGATGACTGGCGAAGGCGTTCTCTGCCCCGGGTAGTACCAGATGTTTTCCCCGTAGGATACAAGGCCGCTGGTCCCGCCGATAACAGCGGCGGGAAAAGCGTATGCCCCCTTTTCGTCGTTATCGTCAAAGGGACGAAAGAAACCAAGGTAGGCACTGTCCCAATTCCCAGCGTTGTTCATGATGATGGCGAGCCGTCGGTCATCCTTGATGAGCCAGTAATCGAACTGTTCTAAAGGAAGACCGTCGTAGGCATAGGACAGCGCTGGATATTCGCAGCCAGGAAGAACCGGCGGCGAAAAATTCAGCTTGTTTCGCCAGATACGGTATTGAAGGGGAAACAGCTTATAATCCTGACCGATGCCGCCCGGCTGGTCGTTCCAGTCCAGCCCCGGCGCATACTGCTTAAAAACGCCCATGTGCATGACATGAGCGGAGGACAGGAAGATGTCCGGGTTCTCAAAGGTGTAGCTGGTTCCCTGCACGGTGACGGCCAGATTATCTACGGAAAAGTCTATTCCGGGGTAATTTAATCCGTTTGGTGACCAGACAAAATAGGTCGCCAAGTTCGGCTTCGTAAACAGCCATTTCGGATAAGTCTCGCCTTTGACGATCGTGTTAGGCATGAGGCCAATGTACTGGTATTCCCCTTTTCGCCGCCCATGCGCCCGCAGAATCGTCCCCTTCGGCCAAGGCTCGTTTCTCATCAGCGTCCAAGCGTCGTCGCCGTGGACGGACTTGTCCGTCGCCCAAGCGATAATCTGCGTGATAAGGTCGTCAAAAGATTTGGCCGTGCCGGAGGTTTTCTTGATTGCCATGCGCGATCATCTCCATTCGACAACGTGATAGGCGTCGTCCTCTCGACGATAGACGTTGTTAAACACCTTGTAGGTAACGCCGTTATAGATGACATTGTCTTTGGCGGCAAGGTCAGCCCGGTTGCCGATCCAGTAGACGCCGTCCAATTCCCCCAGCATCCCCGTCGGCACCTTTTCGTAAAGCATAATGGGATAGAGCATATGGTCTTCCGGCGTCGGTTCCACTTCGTCCTTGTTGTAGACGGTGAACGTGTCCACCGGGGCAGTGTTGTTCGGCCATGTCGTAAGATTTTCTCCGCCGTATTCCCATACACCATCCGGACGGCGCAGACAAAGGGCGGAATAGCCGCCTTGCATGAAGGGCGTGAAGTAGGCGCTGTGGCCGTCTCCGTGATTGCTCCATGCGATGCCGTCATAAGCGGAGCCGCCGATAATCAAAGGGTAGGGATACTGCCGCTCGATGGCGATAGGTTTCATAAAGCCGACGTAAGCCGATTCGTACTGGTTGCTCATCTGAACGGTCAAAGTGAAGCGTGAGCTGTTTGCCGTGAGCCAGTAATCCAAATTGATGTCCTTGGCGAGAGGGATACATGGCAGCTTCTCGCGATAAATGCTGCCCGGCTGCTCGTACCATTCGAGGTGTTCGTCGTATCCGGCGAAACCGTTCAAGAGAATGTTCTGCTGTCCCTCGCCTTGATCTTTAATCTTCATGCCGACGTAAATTTCATCCTTGCCATCACCCACGCCTTTCAGAATAACTTCTGTGGTGCCGGAATCAATGACTGCTGGTCTCATGAGCTGCCATTCATTCCCTGCGGTGAAGTTCCCCGCCGTAGTCAAAAACTTGGCCACCGTCTGCATGAGCGCGCCGACACTGTTCGCCGTTCCACTTGCTACTGCCATATTGATCTCTCCTCTCTTAAAGCAAGGACAAGAAAAGCGCTTTCCAAACTGACAAATCGCTTAAATTCCCCATCAAAAAAGCACCCTCGCCTGAGAGTGCTTTTTCTTGTTTAGCTTTGAAATATCGAATTTAATTGGGATACCGTAAATCGTATCGAAGCCGCCACCAGCGATTCCCTTCTTCCCAAGAATCGCTTCTGGATACTACCTTCCCCACAAATTTTGTTCCCTGTGTTATATCTGAAAAAACCATACTTCTTACAAAACTTAACAGTCTCCCTTGGACAATATCATGATCAACAATAAATCCGTCCTTATCCAGCACACGTATACCACAATATTTTTCGGTATCCGTTATATTGACAAGTATAAAATTTTTGTCCGATCTAACTATTCTTCCGGTATATTCAGCTTCAGAATCCATCCTTTTTTCTTGTGCCGTCGCTAAGCAACCATTCGATAGAACCACTATCGACAATACGAACAAGCATATAATCTTTAGCATTTTCATTATAACCGCCTCCCTCTTTGCTAAAGATTATACGCCATCTCTACCCAAAATCCTGCTTATCTCATCCGTCGGGTTATCAAGCTATTTCGCTTCGCGTCCGTCATAGCCTGTTGCCGTACTTCGCTACGAATAAACTCCTTAGCGTAAGCGTCGAATATCCTCCTTCCATCCACATAGTTATTAACCTGTGTGGTGACTGTCGGTGCCGCCGCGCCGAATACAAACTTATCCGCAATAGCCGCCCCCGCGTCGCCCACAAGACCGCCTCCTGCGAATTTAGGTACACTCACGATCATATTGCCCCATGTCCCGTTGTTAATACGCTCCAAGACCGCAAGTCCATACCGTTTGACAGCCTCCGCTTTGACAACAAACTCGCCATTGGAGAGCATAGCGTGTATGCTGTCGCTGGTGCCGGTACCGGGGCCAGTGATATAGCCACCATCCGCATAGCCTTCTGTTGAACCTCCTCCCGATCCGATACTGCCCGCCATACTTGCTACCGCCATAGAAGCATTTCGAGCCGCTGTCACAATCTCTTGGAAAATCATATCAAGGTTCATGGATAATTCTTGCATTTGCGCGGAGAAGCCTGTCACAAACTCCTGATTTGTCCCCAACAGTCCTTGAAGCTGCGCCTCTGCTCCAGCGACCTGTGCCTCCATGGCGTCCCCTTGCATACCCTGCATATTGTCCATCGCCGGGAACCACGAATCCATCAGGTTCCGAGTGATATTCTCCGCAAAGTACCGCTGCAAATCTTTAAGGACACCTGTCACCAAGTTCCGCAAGGCATCCGCTAAATTCTCTGCTTCGTTTATGCCATCGGTGAGGAAGGTAACGAGATTATCCTCTAAAGATTGCTTGGCAACGACGCCAACTTCTTCGAGTTCCGTCTTCAGATAGGAAAGTTCTTCGTGATAACGAGCCGCACGGGTCAGGTCTATTTCTTGGTTTCTCAGCAATCGTATCTTCTCTTCGATTTCCAATCGCATTTGAGCATTTTGAGTTATTTTCAGCAAATCGCGTTGGTCGTTAATATCGGACTGAATTTCCTTTGTTATATCACGATACTCTACCGCTTTCTTTCTATTCCGCTCCCGATCAATCCCCTCTTTGGCGTACTTTCTCTGGCTATTCGTCATGCGCCAGTTCGCTTCCACCATATTGCTCCGCCACTCGGCGTCCTTATCAATGGCGGCGATAAAGCTGTCAAAGATGGATTCCAGTTCCTGCCGGATGTTCTTAATCTTCGCCCGGACGTTCTTCTGCTGCTCTAAATTGCTTTCCTCAATCGCCGCTTCAAGCTGCCGGTGCAAGTCATCTAAAATCGCCGTGAGCGCTCCCGAATGAGCCTGCGTATACTTCTCAAACGCCTCATGCGAATCCAAAAGACCATTGGCAATTCCAGCCGTGTATCTCTCCGCGTCGTCGCGCAGTACTTCCAGCGCATAGTCAAGGTTCTTACTGATCTGCTCAATTTTCAGTCCGATCAGCTTATTCTTCAGCACCTTATCCAGCGCCGCCAGAATCTCCTCTTTCTTCTCCGCCGGAGCATTGGCCGCCAACTTCTGCCGCAGGACTTCATACTGCTGCTTTAGTTCTTCGGCTGGGATATTAAACACATCGCCAATGATAGCGTAGTAGTCCTTTAAGACCCCCTGCGCTTCTTTTTCAGATTGTTTTGCCCGCTGCAGAGCCTCATATCCCGCTTCCGTCGTCGCCTTAATCTGATCAGACAAAAGCGCGTTGTTGCTTCGTAGGCTATCGGCACTTTCAAGACCTGCCGCGATACAGAGCTTTTGGAAGTCCACAATGGCGTCGAACTCTCCACCGTAGGCCGCCTCTACATCATCAATGTAGTTTGCAGGCGTATCTCCGCCGGAACGTCCAGAAGAATTGACCCCGGTATTCGCCCCGGTGAACATAAACGCATGGTTCTGCCCGTAGACAATTCCGGCATCCCCAGCTTTGGGGACGTATCCATCGCCAGGGAAATGGAGCGCACCTAAACGCTCGGCCACCTCATAAAGGGCCGGCACCCAATCCCGCATATCGTTACCGCCGTCGCCGGTGGTGTCAATGCCTTTCTTTTGCAGAGCCTCTTCCAGCCCCACAGCGTCCCACGATTTCGCCACAAGCTGCGTACAGACGAGTTCTTTATAGGTGATGCCGCTATCGACTAATTTCTTCCCGGCCTCAGCCACGGCTTCACCTAATTCGGTCGCGGTACCTGTAGCCGCACTTGCCCCCTGTCCCATGGCGCTGGGACGCGCCTTTACCTCAGAGATAACCCGCTTCACGTCCTCAAGGCCAGCCGTGGCTTTATCCAGTGACCGCTGTCCCTTTTCAAGGGCAATCTGCGCCGCACTGATGGCGGCTTCCCGCTCCTCATCGCTATTGTACATCGCCTTTTCCGTTGCGGCGAGCTGGGCGGTGAGCTGATCTACCTTCGCCTGCTCTTCGTCCACCTTCGTCTGCGCCTCGGCAAGGCTCGTTTCTTGCCAGCCGGTCATATTCTGCTTAAAGGAGAGGGTAATGCTTTCTAAATGGTTTTTGTAGACTTCAAGCTGTTCATCCAAGGCCGCTTTTAGAAGCGCGATCTCCTGACGCAGGGCCGCCTGTGAAGCCTTGACTTGTTCACGAAGCGCCTTTTTTAATGCTTCTTCATCTTCATGTGGATGCCCAGTTACATCGTCCGGGTTAGGGCCGCTGCCGTCGTCTTTTTGCTTCTCTTTTTGCTTGAAGAGTTCCCTCCACTTTTCATCATCATCGTCGCCAAATGCGCTGTTTAACTTGTCTTTTAAAGCCTTGATCTGGTTATCAAAGGCTCCCGCCACAAAGGCTCCGCCTAAGGCACCTACCCCGGCAATGCCAAGCCCTAACGCTACGGGATGTTTTGCCAATGCGCCAAGGGCCTGCGCGACATTGAACGCCATCTGTGCCAAGGTAGCGCCCTTAATGGCGTTCTTTATGGCAATATAGCCTCTGGCAACAAGGCCTACCGCTGTCCCCAGCGATTCTACCAGCGTGATGATTTTACCAATGACAAACCAGCCCATCAGGGCATCTACCGTGAGACGGATCACTCCATCAATCTTGGTAAATTCTCCCTCTGTTGTCTCCAAATCAGGATTGATCACCTGTTCGAGGAAGTCGGCCGCTTGTACGAATCTACGGTGCCACGTCAATAGCGCTGATTCGATAGAAGCCACAAGTGGAGCGGCGTGAAGGAGCGCCTGCACAATATCCTTCGCGTAGCCGCCGGCTTGTTCAAAGAGTTCTACCGTTTCCTCTGACGGATACCAGCGATTATCCACGTCAAAGGATCCAAAGACTTCCATGACTTCGTGTGCCGTGCCTATGAGGCCGTCAAATCCGGCTTTCGCTTTGTCGATCATCTCTAAAATAAGAGGATTGACCTCAAAGCCTTCGTTGGATAGGCTGCCAAACTCGCCTTGCAGCCAGTCCATGAGGGCGCGAATTTCCGGCTTAAAAGCTTCCGTAAATTTTGCCGACGCTAATGTCCCATACTCTTCCATCTGGCTCATGGCACCGGCGATAGTATCTGGGAATGCTGCCGCCGAATACTTGAAGCCTTCGAGCTTCTTCATGAGGAAGGCAAAGAGCCCCTCGGTGGACTGTTGCGCCTTTTTAATTGCAGCGTCGTCAACTCCCAAGGCGGCAGCCAGCTGATCCGCAGCCGGGCGAATACCGCCTTGGATAAGGGCACGAAGTTCCTGCAAATACTGCTGCTGCGGTAAGTTCATAGATTTTACCGCATTAACGCCGACTTTCGTAAACTCCCGAATCTGCTCCAAGGTCATCCCTTTCCCCATACCAGGAGCAAGTAACCCTTGGAACACGGTCACCAATTCGGAAGTCGTCGCCGATGTCAGAATCGCGTCTTGGTTCAGCTCTTTCATGAGCTTGTCAGCGATTTTCAGCGCGTCACCAAACGCTATCGCCTGTCCGTTTATTTCTCCCATCGAAACGAGAGTCCCCGCCATCCCAAGACGACCAGATTCCATCATTGTTGCGAAGCGAAACCCGGGAGCCGCGAAAGAGGTAGCCAGACTTTTGATTTCGCGCAAAATCCCAATAAGCCCTTGCGCGGCCAATGTTGCCTTCGCGATATCCCCCATCAGGCCATCAAATAAACCGCCATGGCCAATAGAGCCAATCCCTGCCATACTCGTATTGATACTGGCGCTGCTGGTTTTCGCCTGTGTTTCCAAGGTCTTAAGATAGGACATAACAGAACGCATCTCAGAGAGAAATTGCCTGTCCTCTGCCGTGATTGTAACCTTAATGTCATTTGCCATCTCTTTCACCTCCCCCTAAGTTGTTTTTGCAGGGCGTCTAAATTTGCCCCGAAAGCTCCATTGACTCCGACCTGTACCGCTAAGATACGATCCGCTTCCCGTCTCATATCTTCCCGAAGGCACTTTTCTGCATATAAAGAAACTTCTCCCGCCGTGTATTCGTATAAGATATCATGCCGGGAATGCCCATGGGAAAGTAACAACTGAACAACGTCGCCAGCACTCAATTCCCAATTTTCTTCTTTTCCTCCTTGTTGTCCGACAGTTCCTGAATGAGCGGCCGGATATTTTTGGAGAAAAAATCCCGATTTACCTCGTAAACGGTGCGGGACAGCTTAATCACATCGTTCAGCATAAGCCCGCCTACCCAATCTTTATCCGTATTGGTCGCCGTTGTAATCAGCTCAGTCAGGGGATCAATAATAGCTTCAGGGTGTTCTTCTAAGCCAATCGCTCCAAAAGCCCCCGCCAAATTATCATCTTTCAGCGCAGCGTCAATCGCGGCGCTATTCTTCAACAGCAGCCGCACGATTGCTCCCAATGGTTTAGCCATATTAAAGGTTTGCACCCAAGTATACGGCTTTACCATAATAGATTGACCAGCAACTGTAATTTCTTTCCCCAGAGCCGCTGTAATGATCTCCATTTCCTTCTCTGCCGTCGTCTCTTCTTGAACAGTCGTATCTTTTTCGTTTGCCATAAAAAAACCTCCTTATAAATTAAGGGCGGCCAATAGCCGCCCTTTGCCTTTTCTCATCCTTATTTACTTCCAACCAGCACGCCCGCCGTGTCTGCCGGGTAGTCCACCCGATAGAACCGGCTGTCAGGATTATCCGGGTCGGCGTGTTCCTGATTCGCCAGCACGCTGGCCTTAATCTGACGGCTGCCCCAGTCCTCACCGATGAGCGAATCATCGCCATTAGGAGAGATAGAAACGTGATAGAAGGTATACGCTTTCTGGCGGCCATGAGACGGATCGTATTCAAAGCGAATTTCGCCTTCAATCTTCTTCTTTACCCCGGCGTAGATGCGCGGAATAAACTGCTCTTCCACCTTGCAGCTCACCACAACGACCTCATCGTTGCCCAGCGCCGCCTTGACTGGGAAGCGCACTTTACCGTTGATCACGTCCACGGAATCGGCCAAGTAGTCCTGATTTTCCACCAAATCATCACCGGCCGGAGAAACGGTAATTTTCCATTCGTCGCCGACCTGAAAATCCTGACCGCTGGTACCAGGCTTAAAGGTAACCTTCACGCCCTCGCCCAACGTCTGCGCGTTGCCGGTCATCGTCACTGCGCTGCTGTAAGAGCCAGCCGTGCCCTTCTTCCAGACAAATTCTGCGTCGGTGATCGTTCCGGCGACCGCATTAGCCTTTTTAATCTTGACATAGTAAGCATCTGCCGTGGTGCCGGTATAGGTGCCGCTGGTCGTCACTTTACCAGTAGAAGCTGTCATGCCGCCTTGCGTATCAAGGACAGGTGCGCCAATCGTGGCCGGGATACTGACCTTACGTTTGACCACCAAATCCTTGTAGTTGTAGGCCGGGGTCTTGCCGTCCACCATGATGAAGATTTCACTCCCCGGCGATACGGTAAACTCCACATTCTTAATCTCCTTCGCCTCAATGTGCTTGATGGCGGCCTTGCCGTACATCGCCAGCGCATAGCGCAGGGGATCGGATTCGTCCATCGTAATCGTCAAATCCATATCCCGCTGCGTCTCCACCTCGGCCAGCTTTTCCCGCGTGCCTCGTGTAGCGTCGCGCTTGGAGATGGAATTGACCGTCCAGCTGGCCGTCGCTGCCGAGCAGTTACCCAGCGAGATAAAGGTATCGTTGGGGTTCACTTCCTTGTCGAAATTGCGGAAGGAAAACTCTCCCGCGCCGACATCAAAGTTGGCCGCGCTCTTTTCCGCGCCCAGCCCGTAGGCAAAGCGCTGTAAATCAAACTTCATTTTGTCCTTGTTCTTACTCATCTTCGTTTCCGCCTTTCCATTCAAATACTAATATCAACTCGTTACCGTAATACGGGCGAACCGTCGAGCCTAAAGGCTCCACCCCCGTCGCTGATATCTTCACCGCGATCTTGAGATTCGTGAGGATGTAATCGTGCAGGCGCTTGATGTCCCGTAGGATGAGGTTTTGGATCCTATACTGCTCCTTAAACCCGTCCATAACCTTTGTTCCATCGGTTCGGTACTTGATGAGAAGATGAATAGCGACCCCGCCCGTCGTGTTGACAACCTCCGCCGCGCCGCGCTCCGCCTCCCAGTCCACTTCGATGGAAGATCCCCGGTCACCCTTTGGTAAATCACCGATCACCCTGACCGTATACCCTATCGCGATATCCGGGATACTCTCCAAATAAGCGATGGTACTTTCCACGATGGGGAGCCACATCAATCTCATCAGCCTCGCCTCACTTTCGCCGTCAGGGGGAAGTTCTCACCCATATCCTTGCCGCTGTCGCCGGTAAATGTTTCGGCGCTGATACGCGCTTCCCAGCGCATGTACTCCTTTTCATAAATGGCTCGTTTACGTTCGTAGGCATCGTCCCCCGCCTGCAGGTTGCGTCCGTCCGTCATCGCGGACTGATTACGGGCGCAGACCATCAAGGCGTAAAAAAGGGCGAGTTGGCGAATAGGATAGGCGACCGGCGTCCGGATATGATCAGGTAGCACACCCAAGCGAGCGGCCAAACCGTTCACATAGTCCGTACTCTCCGCGACATCTTCATCCGTGAGCTGGTCTCTAAGCAGCACATCCCTGACCTCTTCCATGTTAAAATACACCGTCAGCCCCCCTTCCCAGATTGAATTGCCTTTTGAATATGACGGGCAAAAATCTTCCGTATTCGTTCCCGGCTCCGATCCGCTGCCTCATAGAGGAAACGGTCAGCCGGAGAACCTGGATGATTGACCAGCCGAGCAAAATGGAGCTTGCCGTCCGCCGCCCAGCGAAGGGCTTGCTTTCTCTTCGGGCGAATCTGGTATCGCTCTTTTGTCGGACCATAAATGCCGGTCGGCTCGTGAACAAAAACGCCGTAAGGCGCAGCGTCGGATATCTTAACAACGCCCACCAGTGAACCCCGTTCCAATCGATATTCAATCGATCGTTCCAGTACGCCGGTTCTTGAAGTAAATTGATGTCTCGACCGCGCCTCACTTTGCACCAAGCGGCAGGATTCTAATAGCCCCCTTCGCACTGCTTCCGCCGTCTTACTCCTACCTATTTCACCTATCGTCCGCAGGGCCGCTTTGGCATCAAACTCAACGCGGATATCCATCATTTACCGCCTTTGCTGCGTCCCTTGCCAGCCGGTTTCGCTTCATCCTCCGGCTTGTCCTCTGCTTTGTCCTCCGAATTTCCTTCCACCTTGTCTTCTGGCACATTGTCTTTGGTCTCTTTGTCTTCCGGCTCCTCGTTGACGGTCGCCGCATAGCCTAAAGCCGCAAACTCTTCCGCGCGCTGAACGTCAACGACAATCTCCTCGTCGTCTTTGTAAAGCGTAATCGTTCTTGTATTCATAGGTTTTCTCCTTTCTCAAAACACGCCGGATAATGCTCCTTAATCCGGCTCAACTCCATTTCCGCCGCCGTCATAATCCCCACCGTTTCCGGCATGGTACGGCAGGAGACGGACAGTTCCCCGTCCGTCTCCATAAACACCGTATCCGGGTCATAATGCAGGCAGCCCATACACACCATATCGGCCACCGTCGAAACAGCGGCACAGACGAGGTTATTCCCACGCGCTGCACCATATTCCGACGCGTGACCCACGATATGGAGCGACATACGAGCCTTATTATGCTCTATGCTGTACCGTACCATAATAGCCTTAGCCAAGGATACGGCAAGCCAGCTCGGGAATCATCGTCTTAACCCCGCACAAAAGGTCAATCGAGCAGATATCGCGCTTGAGCTTGATATCATAGTCGAACACAACCCGCAGCGAAATGCCGCCGTCGCTGATGATCGCATACTGCGAATCGGCAACGCCCAGAGGCTTAGAGAGCGGCCGCGTGACGAGGGTAAATGCGTTCCGATGGAAAGCCATGCTGGCGGTATGATCCTTGACGAGGGTCACCACCGTATTGGCGGCAAAGTCCTGACGCGCCGCCGGGTAGAAGGATACCGTGACCGAATTCCCTGCGGCGTCCGCGTCTTTCGTGACGACGTAAGGCCGCGAATCCCCAGCCAGAGTGAAGATCGTTCCCTTTTTAATCTTGCCCGTCAACGTGCCGTCGGTGAAGGTCGCCACGTTGGCGTCCTTTTTCACGATAGCCGAGAGCTTCATCGTCGGAGAAGCCGACAGGTTACCGTTCTCGTGGCGGCAGATGTTCTGATCCATGTAGAAATCAAAGCCGAACTTGCGGCCGAGCTGCGCGTTGATGATGGCGCTCGTCTCTCCCGTATGCCCGACCGAATTAAACGCGTCCAGCTCCAAGAGCTTCGCGTCTGCCGCCGTATCGAGGACGGCCATGCGTCCGGCCATGGGAACCTTGTTGTCGTTCATCTCTTTGCGCACAGAGGTGATAGCGCTGACGCTCGCCGGGGTATTGCCCGGGGTACCGACGAAGTAAGGCACATCCTCATAGCAGTGGCAAATCTTCTCGTCAATCGCCTGCTCAATCGACGTGACCGCCGGTGCGATGAGCTGCTGGGAGAAATCGTTGATATCGAGGCTGAGTTCCTTCGACGTAATGCCGAAGGACACATCGAAGATACTGTCCAGAACGACCGGCACCTTGCCTTCAACGGCGTTCTGGATCTTGATCCCCGTCGTCTGGTCAAAGAGATCGACCTGGAAATTCGCGGGCCGACGCACCATGACGGTATCGCCGACTTCGGCAAATTCGTTGTCATAGTCGCGGCTGACGAGCTGGGACATGACGGTGTTGTTCTTCAAGACCATCAGAGCCTCACGCGCCACGTGCATGGGCGTCAAAAATTCGTTATCCGCGAACCGCTGTAAATCAAAACGTACTTTCTTGTTCATTGTCTTTTCCTCCTTAGATTTTGCCTTCTTTACGAAGTTTCTCATATTCCGACTGCGACATCTTTCCAAAGTCAACTTTCCCACCCGGGCTGCCGCCACTTCCGCCACCCGCGTTCTGGTTGTTCGCCAAAAGGCGCGGGTGCTTTTCAAAGAACATCTTCACGCCTTCCTCGACCGTGACATCCGTGCCATCTTCCGTCGGATAAACCGGCGTTTCATCGTCAAGGATTTTCACTTTGTCGCGGAAGATAGGAACCAGCGCCTCATATTCCAAAGCGCCGCTCGCCTTAAGCGCCCGTTCCACCGCCGCGTCGCGGATGATGGTGTGGATGCGCCCCAAACGTTCTTCAGCAATCTTCTTCTGTTCGTCGCGCTCTTTCTCCAGCGCCGCCCGTCCCCTGGTCAGGTCGTTGATCTGGCTTTGAAGCTTCGCCGCGTCGACGCCGCCAGTCTTAGACTTCTGCGCCTCTCGAAGAGCTTCAATAGCTGCGTCGAGGTCTTCCGTATCGACGGGAATCCCGTTGAAGTCCAAAAGCTTGTTGAATTTCGCCAGCGCCGTATCGCGCTCCGTCATCAGGGTCTTCTCGCTCCCCGTGAGTTTGGTGATTTTTGCGTTCAGCTTGGCGATATCGCTCTTGGCTTTCTTGTCCGCCGTGACGAGCTGGTTCAGCCCCGCCACATAGGCGTCCCCACCATCGAGGCTCGAAAGTGCCGCCGTGATTTCATCAACGCTCTTGGCCGTATCGCCGCCAGATCCGCCATCGTCAAAACGCTGCAAATTAAACGCCAAACGCCAATTCTTTTTTGTCTCTCGCATATTCTTCCTCCTCTTTCTGATGCGCATAAAAATAGACCGCAACTATGCGGCCTTAGGACAATCTCTTGTCCTATTCATTTGTCTCGCCTCCTTCACATCTCCTCATAAGTCGCTTCAAAAATATCCGGCTTACAGGGATAAATCTCGCCCTGAACGCCTTGGATAATGTAATCGCCGACACTGGCATGATGTTCCCCTTCCAGCGTCTTTATATAGAGCTCTGGCCCCCGAAAGAACATCGTTCCTTCCTGATAAGCCTTGACTGCCCAATCCGGGACGTAGTATTTCCCTTTGCGGTTCATCAGGTCGCCATCGTAAAGAAAAGCTTCGATGATGACCGGCTTCTTCCGATACTTAGCCATGATCTTTCCTCCTCATTGATACCGTTTCCATTGATTGATGAATATCCGCGCAAAGCGGGCCGCTTCCTTCTCCAGCGCTTCCTCGGACTGCGCGATGAGTGGCGCGGTGCCTTGGCAGATGACAAAGCCCTTATCTTGCCGTTTCTCTGCCGCTTCCGCATCGCTGGCAAGGTAGCGTTTTCGCTCCTCATACCACAGATAAAACCGGCACAGTTCGCTGTAAAGGACAGCCAATACGCGATCCGGCACGTTGACAAAAGCGGCGATTTCCACTACATACCGCACGGGATCATCTTCCTGCTCACCTTTTATGACGCGCATGATCCCCGCTTCGGCCAAACGCTTGGCCACCGGCTCCGGCGCTCGGCAATCCGGCAAGAGCCGCAGCAGCTCTTCTCTCGATGTATTATGCAAATCCTCACCTCCCTCCATTCTCTGTATTGTCCTGCCTATGGAGCCGAAGCATAATTTGAGCCATTTTCTCCACGGTTCTCTCCCATAGGTCATGGCGCAGGCTATCTTCCTTCTCCGGCTCAAAAATGGCAAAATGCAGATGCAGGAGTTCATGCACCAGCACCTTTTCCAAGTCGTAAGGAAACGGCGTATCCAGCCGGGCGTCCACATCCAGCAGATGGATGATGGCCTGTCCGGTGGAAATGTCATAGACGACTTCACCTTGGCGATCGCACTCTTCAAACTCCCTCGCCGAAAATAGCTCCGTATGAATCTCCCAGTCCTCAAGACGGAGTATCTTTTGCCATTTTCGGCAAAGTTCATCCACGTTTTTCTCTGTCCGCATCCGCGCACCTCCTAAAAATGGGCATAAGAAAAGCACTGTGCATAATTCTCACAGTGCTTTCCAGTCTGGCTACGTCTCTTTTATGCAGGTACTTCCGTAATTGACTTGATAAAGTTTCCCTCAAGGATTACATGGTCACGTGTAGGGTCATTCAGTACCTTGACATCGTATGCCCAATCCGCTTCATCTTCTGCAAACCCCAGCAACTTACACAGCCATATTTTTCCATGAGCGGTTGCAATTTTCACCAAATTACCTCGCTCTTGGATCTCAATCAACATATTTATTTTCTCTAATGAGGTCATGCTATCACTCCTCTATACCATAAACGGGAAACATATGTACTCCTTGTTTTGAGTATACAACTCTCATCCAATGCGTGTCAAGATATTTCAACTGCCGTTTATTCCAATACTGCCCCACAACAAATCCGGCATTTATTCTCTCTCGTACACTGCCATCCTTTTCATTGATTTCTGCAATCCCTTGTCGATGATACTGGTTAATAAACCATTTCAAATCAATGCTTGGATCAACGATGCTGGGCTTTAGGTTATTCTCTTTAAGCTCTTTGATATACCGCTCGTATTCTATCGTTCCCTCGATATGCCGTTGCTGTTGCTGGCGGCGAATCTTTAGATTATACGGTGTTCCGTCCGGCAGAGTATCAGGGATTTTCCCCCCACTAAAAAGCTGCAAATCAAACTTGAAATCATCCAAGCTTAATCGGCTCTTCGGCTTCCTAAACCCATCCCAGCCGCGAAGGAGCTTCTGCCAATCACCGCCCGCTTCGTAGGCTTGCAGCCCATCCTCGCCGAAGAGCGCCAGCTTCTTCCGTTCGTCGAGAGAATCAATGTATTCCCTCGCTCCATCTGGGTCTATCTCTTCCCCTTCCTGCTCCCACGAAAACACCTCTTCTAACATACACATGCAATGCGGATGCCGGGGAATGCTGGGCACTTTATCCTTTGGATATATCCCTTTCCCATATCCGACGTTCATGCTGGCGCAGACATCGCACTGATCAAAGGGGCAGCGATAATGGCGGCTCGACAATCGCCAGCGATATCCCCAGACATCGGAATCGTCCTCCCGGGCGGCGATATCCCCGTCAAACCACGCCCGAGCCGCCTCCGTGCGAGCCATACGTTCCGCTTGGTATCGTGTCGTTTCCTCTATCGCTGTCCGGGCCGCCCTCTCAATAGCCATTTCGCTAAGTTCGTCCGCCGTACATGCGTCCACAAACTCATTGTACGCCGCCTCAAGTGGCTTCGTTTTCATGGAGTGCGTATATTGCTGTATCTTCCTCGCTTTCTTGCGCAGGTCGTCGAGGATTTCTTCATCGCCATCGACAGCCCGCCTCGCCATCTGCAAAACCTTGTTCAGGTCTTTTCGCAGCACCGCCTGATCCAGTACCCCTTGCCCGCTGTTATAGCCATTGTAGATATCCATGGCCATCTCTGCCACCGTCTTGGCTTGCTTCATCGCGCTGGCAATGGCAGTGACAACATTCTGCCGTACCTTGAGAGTATGCAGACGCTTGGAAAGCTTCATCTTGTCTCCCGTCCATGGTGTGGACATCAGCTTATCCTTAATGGCTTTTTCTGAGGCTGAGGTGACGAATTTCGGCAGCACGCCATATCCGGCGCAGGCGGCCAAAAACAGTACATTGGAAACGGCTTTTGCGTTAGCGCCAAGGAAACCGGCTTCCTTTACAGCATCATCAACAGCCTTAATCATAGGGGTGCCATCCTTGAGCTTCGCCAAAATCCGCTCGACGAGCGCATCCCCCAGCGCCAGATATTCTTTTCGATAATCCTTTAGGATATCCCGGACAGCTTCTCGAAAATCCTGCGCCTTAAAATCATCCGCCATCGCTTATTCCTCGCTCTGTTCATGTTCAGCCTTATCCGCCGTCTCCTCAATATCCCTGATGATTTCATCGTAGCGTTTATCATCGACATCAGCAAAGTATACCTCTGCCGCCTTTCGGTTGATCTCCCGCGCCACAATCTCACCGCCGACAGCCAAATCTTTCATTTGCTGTGCTTTGTTCAATTCATCCTCAATATCGGTGATGTTAAACGTACGCGGATACTTGATTTTTAGCTCTTTGATTTCAATCCCCGCCCATTTTGCAAAAAGATTGAATATCCGAATTTCTGCGATCTCGCAGTTTTCCGCCATGTCAGCCAAATGGTTTGTCGTCTCCTCAAAATCCCATTGCTTAGCCACACCAGAGGCTTTCGTTTCCACGCCGACGACACTGGTAAGCCCCGCCTGTCGGAACATGTCGTCGATGATGTCCTTAATCTCTTGTTGGAGCGTCTGCACCGGCTCCAAAGGCGGAGCAATAAAATTCGGCAGCGCACCAGCGGCGGCATCAACCACCAGCATGTTGCCCGTCCCCATGGTTAAACCAAGCGGTTTCCCTTCTTCATCCGTTTGCTTTAGTTCCGTAGCGCTCTGCCGCGTAGCCGGATAAACCAGCACAGGGAAACACTGATTTCTCAATATCTCCCGCTTTTCACTGTCCCGATTGAAGACATCGCGATTTCCCTTGGCGATATGGAGCATGTCCGGCACCGGGAGCGGATCGTTGGTATCCTCATCGACCGACGAAAGGGTAACGACCGGGAGCATACCGAGACCATGTAGTCCCTCTCGCACCTTTTCCGCTTTATTCCCGCTCTTGCACGCCCAGCCCGTTTCCGTCCATGTCCATTCTTCCATATCACCGATACCGGTCATGTCCCCCTTGCTTTGCTTGACGCGCAGCTTATAAGAGAGCTTCACAAATCTCCCCCAGCGGTCTGTTTCATAATCAGTGATTTGGTTAGGACAAACTATGTAGAGATATGGGAAGCGCCGCATATCAAGGGCGTCCGCCCGGTTTATCACCTGCTCTTCCTCTGCATAATTGTCCATAACAATAAAGACACGGCCATAGAGCCGTGCCCATTTCGTTGCCTTTTTCATGAATGCATTGAGAGGCGTCTTTTGGCCGTCCACATCCTCTACAAACTTTTTCAGCATTTCATTTTCCGCGAAATCCCGGACGATAGTCTTCTTGAAGATCGGGTTCGTCAGCGCCTTGATAATTACTTTGACGAAGTTTGAATATCGCGCCATTTTCTTTCTAACCATGAAATCTGCCATATCCTCACGGCTATGCTGAAAGAGGTACTCGCCGCTATCGAAGCCGCCGCCGCCTGTGTAGGCGTCGTGCAGCATAGTATATTCATCAATGGTAATCGGTAAAACGCTCATGTTGACACCTTCTCGTTTAATATAGTTTATGCCGCCCGAAGAAAGGCTTCATCGGCTCCGTGATGTCGTCGTTCAGCATATAATGCACCGCATCAATCGTGTGATCGTCCTTGTCAGGGTATTTGCTCTTGAAATTGCCGTGTCGATCCTGCTCTAATTCGTAGGCCACAAACTCCCGGGCTGCGTTTGGGCATCGCACTGGGTCAATGATGATCTCTTCAATGTCACTGCTCATGAACGCATATCCTTCGGTACGGGAACCGTTGTGCTTCTCGCAACCGAGCGCGTTAATTCCATGATCCTGCAAATAGGCCACCGATTTCGGCTCTGAATTATCGCAGTAAACAAGCTGATTGAGCTCGTTTTCCTCTCGTATCCAATCTGCTGCCTGCCGATTGCTTACATCAAGGCCGTATCGCTCATAAAAGAGATACAGGCGCAGGTGCTTTCGGTCATAATTCCCCACAAGGTAGGCAAAAGGATCATAGGCATAGCCCCAGTCTAAGCCGCGACGCAGGCTGTCAAAGCCGCGTATCTCTTCGTCGGTAATCGCTTGCAGCTTGACGTTGCGAAAGACCTCGCCGCCGGTTCCAGTGGCTTCCCCGCCGTACATCCATGCCCATTTTTGCGGATTCGTCCGCCGCACATACTCGGCGGCGCTTATAAACGGCTCTCCGAGCCATGCTTGCGGCACCGTCTCATACGTGCTTTTATGGACGATTTTATCTTCTCGCGGCAGGACAGCCTCACTATTTACCCAGACGTTTTTGCTTTTCGGCGGATTGTACGAATAAAAACTCCAGAAAAGATCCCCGCCGCGCATGAGAGAGGCGTTGATGGTGTCGATATCATCCATGCACTCAAATTCTGCCGTCTCTTCGTACCAGATATACGCGAAATAGCCTTTATCCGTCTTAATGGACTTGCTCTTTACCGGGTCGTCCGCCCCGCGAAAGAGAATGCGCTGCCCAGTCGGTTTATAAACGAGCTGAAGCGGGCTCATCTGTATCTTCCAAAGCGATAAGACGCCGAGCCGGTCAAGACTCCATATAATCTGCGAGAACACGCTGTCACGAAGATACGCGCCATAGCGGCGAAAGACAATCGCGTTGCGTTCCGGGTGTACCATCATCCCTAATGGAATTTCTCCGCTGATAAATGTAGACTTCGCCGATCCACGACCACCAGAGAGCCAGTAGTGTGTGTGATTATGCTCCAAGACATCCCAATGTAAACCGTAAAAAGACGGCGCGATAAGGTCGGTTAATCTGCATTCTGTCACGCATGATCACCATCCTCTGGCTTGGGAATATCGTTGATGATATGTACCGCCGCCTCTGCGCTGCCGCCCGTCTCATAGGGTTCTTTCATAATACGGTGCTTCGCTTCAATCGCCCGAATTTTCTTCTCCTGCACCCGGGTAAGGGCCTCTTCAATGTGAAGGATCTTATCTAAAAGCAACTTCGTGCGGATGGTTTGCCCCACCAGCACTTTTCTCTCTTCTGTGATTTTTTCCTGACGTGTTTCTCCTGTCACCTCGTCGTAAATCTCAACGATAGCAGGCACGCCACGAACCTTATAGGCGTCCTCTTTTTCCGCTAAGTCCTTTTGCTTCTTTAGCTCGTTGAGATACGTCAACATACGCCGCTCCCGATACGTCAGCAGTCGGATATCCTCGTCAATCTGTGCTATCGGGCTGGTATCAATCGCCTCAAAGAGGGCTCTTTCTTTTTCATCCATCGTATCCAGCCAAATGGTCTGGTATTCGCCGGTCTTGACGCCGTTAGTATTACGCCGGTAACCATCAGGCCGATGAGGCCGCGCCGCATTCTTATTTCCTTTCGGTGCACCGTGCCCGACGGCGTTTTTGTTACCGTAAGGTGCGCCTGTTTTTTTGGTAACGTTACCCATGTTACCGTTACCAATGTTACCATCCAGCGACCATTTATCCTGTGATTTCCACTTGCGAATCAGACCATCGGAGACGCCAACCCGCTCCGCAATCTCCTTTAAGCTGATATCGCCTTTATAGCCTCTCCATATTTCATACGCCTTATTTCGGTTCTCGCTACGCTTCGCCATCTACATGCTCACCACCGTCCTTATCGTTCTCGCCGCTATTCCTTTTGCAGTGACAAGTCCATCTCAATGAGCTGCCTGAGATCGGACACTGAATTGATAACGATGCGCCCTTGCTGAAAATCTTGAATCCACTTCGATATCCCCGCCTGCACGATTTTTCTATACTTATCCCTTGCCCCGCGTATGTTCGCTTCCTTCTCCGCTTCATAAGCGGCCAAAAGTTCCTCTTGGTTTTTCGGAATAGTAAATTTCCCCCTGGTCAAATTCGCTAACCTCCTATATAATAGAGATTAGCGAACATGTGTACGAGGAAGGCAGTCGTTCCCTACGGCCAGTAGCGTTATGCTGCTTCCTCTCGCCCAGTTCGTCGGCAGGCGTGAAAGCGCCTGTCTTTTGCTTTTTATGAGAGTTTTTCCGCCGTTTGTCCCGTGAATGCTTCCCAGCGCCGGAGAATAACGTCGGCGTAAATCGGATCAATCTCCATCGTGTAACAACTGCGCCCAGTCTGCTCAGCGGCCATGAGCGTCGAACCACTGCCGCCAAAGCTGTCCAAAACAATCTCTTCTGGTCGGCTGCTGTTCTGTATCGCGCGGGCGCAGAGGGGAATGGGCTTCATCGTTGGATGGTCACCGTTCCGAATGGGTTTCTCAAACCGCCACGTCGTCATAAGCGCATCGGTTTCCTGTGATACAACCTCAGCCGCTTTCGCCCGAATAACCACTTGTTCAGTTCCAATAGTAACGCAGATAAGCTGCGTATCCCCGTCAGGCCTAATCGTGATCGGCGAATCTTCCCAAATAGTTCCCTGTCTCCGCCCGCCATAGAAGGCATGGGAGCCATCGGTGCGCCAACCATAAAGAATAGGCTCATGCTGCCACTGGTAGTCCTGCCGACCTATGACAAACTGATTTTTAACCCAGATCAGGCATTGTTTCAATGTCCAGCCTGCCGCGGTCATAGCCTCGCGAAACTCGTTTCCTGCACTATCAGCGTGACAAATATAGATCGCCGCGCCGGGACGAGCCGACGAATACAGGCATGAAAAAGCTACTGTGAGAAATGATTGAAACTGAGATGCCGACATATTGTCGTTTTTGATTGTCATCTTATCCTTGGTATCCCCATGATAATTGACATTGTAGGGTGGATCGGTAAATATGACTGCGGCCTTTTGGCCATCCATCAACCGCCTCATATCTTCCGGCTTTGTAGCGTCACCGCACATCAGCCGATGCCGTCCCATCAACCACACATCACCATAAGCGGATCGCGGCGCTTTAACCGCTTTCTCAGCTGCGGCTACAGCGTCAAAGCCATCGTCTTTCACCGTTTCCTGCCGAATATCCGCCAGGATATTATCCAACTGTTTCCCAGTGTAGCCGGTCAAATCAGTATCAAAATCCATACCATCCAACTCATGGAGCAACCCGGCCAGTTCGTCATTATCAATCTCCGCCAGCTCGGCAATGCGGTTGTCTGCGATGAGATCGGCCCATTCTTCAGCGTCCGAAGCATACTCTTGCCGATCAATAGGGACCTTACAGCCAAGCAAGAGAGCCGCTTGCAAACGCCCATGTCCGCGGACAACGAAGCCAGAGCGATTTGATACCGTGACCGGCGCACGCCAACCTTGGCTTTGAATAATCTTCGCCAGAAGTTCAATCTGCTTCTTCGGATGATGGTTCGGATTGCGCGGATTTGGCGTCAATAGCGCCGGATCAATGACTTCCGTATAAGCACAGTGAACTTGTACCTCCATTGATACACCTCCCTCGCGCACATACAAAAAGGACACCGCCGCAGCAGTGTCCTCCGGGGCGTCGCCTCAGCTTGCCCCTGTGCCCGTATACAATTTCTTACGCTACAATCATATCACGTTTTTCGTCGAAAAAAAGGAAGTAAAACGGAACAAAAAACCGGTTAAAGATACGGTTGGAAATTAGTTTGAGTTATCCACAGGCAAATTTTGCCGTAGTTCCTTAAATACCTTTTCCCCTCGTTTCGTTAGAGTTGGACTTTGCAATGTTGCACCCATAATGCCTACTACCTCTATCTCGCTTAAATGCCAATGATCAAGTAGTAACTTTCTCTCCAGTTCTTCGGCCGCCTCTACAAATTCATCATATGTCATGCCTAATTCATGTGCACTTATATCCTTTCCATTTCTTTCTCCTATTGCCAGCAAAAGCTTACGTTCATTTATACTTAATTCCCTCATAGTTTCTTCCTCAAATTGCTGTTGACTGCCGTCTTTCATAATCATTAAATCGCCTCACTTTCACAACTACTCATGAAAGTAATATAGTATATTTTAATAAAAATCACAAGTAATATATCTGTTCTATATAAAAATCGCAAGTTTCAACTGCGCCGGTCTCGTACTTACCCCAAACAACATCATCGCTACTTCATGAAGTACAGCCGCACCTTTTTCTTGTGCCCAACGCTCCGTATATCCCACCGCTTGCGCCACTTGCCACCAAGCATACCCGTCGATATACCGTCCACGAATCAGCCGTTCATCCTCATCGCTCAGGCACTCCAACGCCCGGTCAACGGAACGCAGCATCCGCCCTATTTCGTCTTTACGCTGTCGTAGTATTGTCAAGCGTTCCCCCGTCTTTATCCGATGATTCGCCGCCGCTTCGGTCGCATTTAACTCCGACGTTCCGCCCTGTGGCTCATCACCATATCTCGCGATTGCGACAGATTCGCTCCGCAGCTCTGTCTCTAACGCCTCAATCTCTTCAGACAGATTGACCACGGCGACCTTCATCTTGTTGTAATTCCGCAATATTCGCTTCGTCTCCTTGATGTAGCCGCCATGATCCACGCTATAGCCCCCTTATTATTCAAAATCAGAAAATAGTCAACACGCGCCAACAAGGAAGTCAAACAGTGTCGGAGCTGCCTGCTTTTCTTCCTCCGCTTTCAGATAGCCCACACCATCGCGGAAATAGTCCGCATTAAGCTCCGTTGCCATACCGCGCCGCCCAAGTTTCAGCGCGCAGAGCGGTACGGTCATCAGGCCGCCGAACGGGTCAAAGATGAGGTCTCCCACATTGCTGTACCGCTCGATCAGGCGATCGACAATATCAAATTGCAGGGGGCATACATGGAGCTGTTTGCCCTTCTGCGCCTGCAGAGTGTTCATGGTCCGCATGCGGTTGATATCGTCCCAGACTTCATCCGTCCAACTGCCGGGCGCAACGACCATAAAGGTGGCGGGCAGTTTCTTGTCCTTGTCAAGGCGTTCCGCCATCGCGACATGCTCCTCATAGTTATAGACACTCTCGCGGCTGTATTTGCGATAGACGCGCTGAAGGTCGGTCACGGGGAAGCTCATAACCTCCTCTTTCGTGAGCGGGCGGTCGCCGCTGCTGCGCCAGTACCCGTGGGCATCGATCTGCCACCGCCCGCGCGTATAGTCTGCCTTGCTCTTTTTGACCGGATCATCTGCGTACGCCTTGGAGGTATCCGTGGGGAGCTTTCGGAACAACAGAATGTACTCAGGGCACCCGACGCCCATCTTGCTTCCATCCTTGCACTGCTCCGTCCAGCCGAGGCGGTAGGTCTGATTGTTCTCGCGCACGACGTCGGTCACAACGGTGATCATGCCGAAATATTGAAAGCCGTGCCCCATGTAGTGCTCGATGCAGAGCGCATGGAACGGCTCGATGGTCGGCATCCCCGTCCCTGTGGCATTTCCAAAAAGCACGCGGTCTTTGACATGGCAAGCGAATACCCGCCCGGGCTTTAATATGCGCAGAAGCTCAGGACTTAGATAATCCATCTGCTCAAAGAATCGCGCCGTGTCCTCGTTGTGACCGAAATCGTTATAACTTGCCGTGTATTCGTAATGATTGGAAAACGGAATCGACGTGACAATTTCATCGACGGAGTTTTCCGCCATCTTCTTTGTTTCCTCAATACAATCGTTGTGTATGGCCGTCCAGCCATCGCCTTTTACTTCCACACGCTCAACTCCTATGCTGCGGCCCATCTCCTGTGCTGCGTTCACACCGCCAAGGCCATATTTTTTTATGATATCCTCCATCTTTTGTGTCAATTCGTTGTATTGCGTCCATTTGTGCTGCAATACTTTGAGAATGTCCTGCTCGCTGTCCATGTAGATAATATCCACAATGACCTTATGCGGCTGCAAAAACCTGTGACAGCGGTGAATCGCCTGAATGAAATCGTTGAATTCGTAGTCAATCCCGAGAAAGATCATCCGATGGCAGTGCCGCTGAAAGTTGCACCCACTCCCGGAGAGCTCCTTTTTTGTCGCCAGCAAGCGGAATTTACCGTCGGAAAAGTCTATTGTGTTCCGCTCGCGCACGTCCATATCCTGTGCTCCATAGATTTCCCGCGCTTCCGGCAGCGCCTTTTTAATAGCGTAACGCTCGGCCTCAAGGTCGTGCCAGATAATGAAATGATCGTCGGGCGCTTCGTCAATGATGCGCTTCGCCTCGGTCATGCGGATGTCAATGCTTTCTCTCTTTTCGCGTGCGGCCTCTTTGAGACCCTGCGCGGCGTCTTGAAACATCTTGATCTGGCCATCCCTCTCTTCGGTCAATTCCGCCGGACGGCCGAGCCTATGATAGCGCACCTCGAGTTCGGGCAGATCGTAGCCCGTATCATCATAACCAAGGTCGGAAGGCTTCTGGATAAAGAGTGCCCATGTCGAAAGCCAGAGCCAGAATTCTTTTTCCTTGTGCGGGTAGAGTGTGAGATTGTTCGCTTTGGTACTGTCCCGCTTAAAAAATCTGGTGAGTGCCTGTCCCGTGTCCATGATTTCAAGATATCCTGCATAGTGGATCAGCTCTTTGTATCTGTTCGGCGAAGGTGTCGCCGTTGACACGAGCTTATACGGAACGCCGCGGAACTTGTCCAAAAACGTCTGATAGGTCTTACTTCCGAACGAGCGAAGGACGGCCGCCTCGTCAAGGCTCGTGCCCGTGAATGCTTCCGGACGAATATCCCCGTCGCGTACGCGCTCATAGTTCGTGATTACGAGCCAGGCGGGCGCGGCGTTTACTTCTTCCATATTGCGGACGTAGACAGGTGCGTCCATCTGGAGGAGTGTTTCTGCGTCGCGCATAAACTCCTGTTTGACGCCCAACGGGCAGACAATCAGCATTTTTCCGCCCTTGTGTACGTGAATAAGTCGGCACCATTCAAGCTGCATAATTGTCTTACCGAGCCCAAACGCGGCGAAGATCGCCCGACGTCCGCCCTGCACCGCCCACATGACAATATCCCGCTGGTGCGGCTTCAGTATAGCGCTGATTTCCCCTTTATCGATGGCAATCCCGCTTTTCGGTGCAATGACCATCTTGGATTTCAAAAATTCGATGTAATCTGCTTTCATAGTCCCCTCCCGCAGCATGCGTCAAGAATCGGCTTCATCGTTCCTCCTTAATTGTCTTTCCTCAAAATAGAACTTGACAGGCTTTCCCGTAACCTGCACTAATCCATACGCCAATGCCAGACGAAATATCAATAGCTTTTCCAATCGCCCGGGGATAAGACTAAGCTGTTTGCGCAGCCTTTCAACGTCCATCGTTGACTTGTAGAAATTGCACTGGCGGCACGCCGGGCGGTAGTTCGTAATGTCATTCTTACCGCCGAGGTAGACCGCCCACACATGATCAACTTGCATTTCTGCGATGGCGATCTCTCTGCCGCAATAAGCGCAGCGGCCGCCGTACATTTCATATATTTGCTGGCGCGTCCCTCGCGGGATTGCTTTGCGTTTATGTTTCATCGTGATACCCGCGTGCTTTGTTCTTCTCATTGACGCCCCGCTGCAGCCTGCCGCGCGCCGCCTCGCCGTATCCCAGTGCGTCGAGCCACGACACGCAAACCGTGACAACGTCCGTGAGTTC